>Ga0334896_1000011_pt1 | contig 308876 bp, 287 predicted proteins | sample GraSluR3_MG_8_FD_207734 | JGI IMG/M metagenome (GOLD analysis project Ga0334896, IMG submission 207734) | Sludge microbial communities from methane-producing bioreactor in Wageningen University, Netherlands - Granular Sludge_27_06-R3 | ecosystem: Engineered > Bioreactor > Anaerobic >... | reverse complement strand
AATCGGTACAACTGAAAATCCGGTGACAATAGCAAAGAGGCAACACCTGTTCCCATCTCGAACACAGCAGTTAAGCTCTTTAGCGCTAATGATACTTGGCGGGAAGCTGCCTGGGAAAGTAGGACGTTGCCGGTTTTTCAATATGGCCCCATGGTCAAGCGGTCAAGACATCGCCCTTTCACGGCGGTAACCCGGGTTCGATTCCCGGTGGGGTCACCATTAATATGCGCGATTGGCGGAATTGGCAGACGCACTAGATTTAGGATCTAGCGGGAGACCGTAGGGGTTCAAGTCCCTTATCGCGCACCATTAGCACCTATAGGGTGCTTTTTTTATTAATAATGATATAAATAGATTAAAGCTGTATTTCCTTTGAGAAATGCAGCTTTTTATTTTAAAAAAAGTGTACTGTAAGTAAAAATAATCAATGGTATATTTTATTTAAGGAGAAATTTATGAAAATATTGATGATAATAAATGATCAAGCTTATAAAGTGGCCTTAAGTCGAGTAATTACAGCACATAAAAAAGAAATTAATATTATTTATGGAAGAAACAATTCAATAATTAAAGAAGATTACGACATGATATTAACAGACGGAGATTACAAAAAGGATGATAGTTTTAAGGACAATGATTTAAAGCATAAGGTAATATATTTGGTCAGAGAAATAAGCGAAGACAATACAACAAAATTTCAGGAATCAGAAATGGAAGCAAGTGAAGAATACAAACGAATATTCAAATACAAAGGAGCCCGATATATAATTTCCGATATAATGTGGTTTTATTATATGATTAATAATATTAGTACTGTTAAGAAGGGTAGCGGCGTTATCGTCTCTGTTTTTAGCGATGACGGGGTGAATGAATGCACTAAGTATATTAGAAAGCTTGGGGCTGATATGGTCTCTGAGGGCATGAATAAAGTTTTGATTATACCGCTTAAATATATTAATCTCACCGATAACAAGGAAGTTGATATGGAGCATAGCTTTAAAAGGTTTATGTATTATATATGTGCGAAAAAGAATATAGAGCCCGAGTCTTTTTTCTTCAATGATATTCATGGGATATATAGAATGAAAAACAATGAAATCATAAATCCCATAGCAAATTTAAAACCAAGCGACTTTGACAGATTCATTGATGTGTTAATAAACAATGCTTTTGATGTGATAATATTTGATATAGGGAATTGTCTAAATGGTAATAACCTTAACCTTATAAAGATTAGCGACTATAGGATAATAGTGTATGAAAGGAAGAACTTTAGACTTATTAAGGAATTAAAAGAGAAATGTAGGCTTGATGATAAGGAAATTATTAACATGGTTGAAAACGGAGGAGACATAATAACCACATATGATACTAAAAGAATCATAGAAAGTGTAATGAAGAGAGCAATAATTTATGATAGGAAATTCTGAAATATACAAGAAAGCCATATCAGAAATAACCCTTAAGGTAAGGGAATCATTAAGAAAAAATGATGATATTGACTTGGAAATTCATATAGAAGAAGAATTGTTTAAATCAAAATATATTAATGACATATATGCCGGGGATATAACAGGGTTAATAACAGAAATAAAATATAGAATAGAAAGTAAATACGGTATACTTTATCCCCTTCTTTCCGATGAAACCATTAATGAAATCATGGTTAACGGGCCTGAAAATATTTTCATAGAAAAAAACGGAAGGATGGAATTGACTTCCCTGTCATTTTTGTCAGAGCGTGAATTGGAAGATATGATAAGACTTTTTGCAAGTGATGTACATAGGGAAATCAACGAGGTGAATCCCATCGTGGACGCAAGATTAGAAAGTGGATATAGAGTCAATGGGGTATTAAAGAATGTGGCATTAAACGGACCTATACTTACCATTAGAAAATTTAATAAAAATACCATAAAAATGGATGATTTAATAAGGTTTAACACCCTAGATTATGAATGTGCACAGTTCTTAAGCATTATAGTTAAAGCAAGATATAACATAATGATATCCGGCTCCACAAGCAGCGGTAAAACTACTTTTCTCAATGCTTTAACGGGATATGTAGACAAAGAAAATGAAAGAATAATAGTAATAGAGGATTCCGCAGAGCTTAAGATAGATACCATAAAAAATGTGGTGCATATGGAATGCAGAAATTCAAATTCCGTGGGTAAGGGGGAAGTCAGCATGTCCAAGCTTATTAAAACAAGCTTAAGAATGAGACCGGATAGGATAATAGTAGGAGAAGTAAGGGGAGAAGAGATCAAGGATATGATACAAGCAATGTCAACAGGTCATTCAGGAAGTATGTCCACGGGTCATGCAGGTTCTTCTGAGGGGATGCTGTACAGATTAGAAGCCATGTATCTTATGAGTGCAGATATCCCTTTAATCTCAATAAAAAAACAAATATCCGATTCGCTGGAGGTCCTCATACATTTGGAGAGAGATAAATATGGAAAAAGGAAGGTGGCTGAAATTTCAGAGTTGGTGGGATTAAATGACGATTCATATACTCTAAACAAATTATATGTTTTAAATGATAACGGAATGCTTATAAAAACAGGAAACAAATTGATTAGAAATCGCAAATTGAAGAGAATGGAGATAAATGAATAGCTTTGATACTTACAGCTTTAACAATAGGGAAAAACTATTTATAGCTATAGTCTATATAATAGTATCAATTACCATAGCGTTGCTTTTTTATAAATCATTGACTGCTTGTGTACTTTCAGCCTTTCTGATTCCTTTCGTATTAAATAAAATTAAAGCATATAAAATTGAAATAAGAAGAAAAAGACTGATGGAGGAATTTAAAGATTTTCTGTTCAGTATAGCGTCTTTAATCGGAGCCAGAAACTCACTGAGAAAATCTATACAAGAAACTGTTGAAGTGATCCATGGTATTTATGGAAAAGATTCTGTTTTAAAGGGCGAGTTAATGGAAATGCATATAAAAATGGAATATATGGATGATGTGGAAGTCTTGAAGGAGTTCGCCCAAAAAACCGGCATAGAGGATGTTTACGATTTTGCTCAAATATATGAAACCTGTAAGTATACAGGTGCTAATATGATTGCTGCTATAACCATGGCTTCAAATGTAATTATAGAAAAAATGACCATAGAAAAGGAAATATATGAAATCATCCATAGAAAGAAGAAGGAGGGATATATAATACTAATTATGCCCATTGCAGTTCTACTGCTTTTAAATATATGTGCTGCTGACTATATAAGTGTTCTTTATAATAATTTGGAAGGAAAAATAATTATGACATTAGTAATTTTTTCATATGTCATTATATATAAGCTAATTGAAAGAATAACGGATATAAGAATTTGAGTGTGTGATGGATAATATAAAATTGATAAAACAAATAACCATAATTGTTATGATTACATCTATTATGTTGGCAGCAAGTTCATTAAAAACAAAGATTAATAAAAATGTCTATATAACCAATAATATGGGGGAGTTGGTTGGTATAAGATTAACAGAAGGTGATAACCATTACGATATCAGTTTAAATGCCCAAAATGATGAGGGTGAGATTGTGGTGGCGGATATAAGCATTAATAATAATCCTGAAGGGGAAAATGTGAAGGAGAATGAAGGAAAGACCTTTGATGAAAAAATACAAGATATAATATTTGATATTGAAAATAAAAGGGATAATAAAATAGATTTGCCCGACAAAACAGAGGAAGGTGATGATATAACATGGAGCATTCATGAAAAACAAAACTACGACGGATTTTTATACTTATTGATATCTATTGGGTTAATTATGATTGTCATTAAGAATGATAAATATGAAGCCATAAAAAAGAATAACCAATATAAAAAGTCGGTTTTGATGGAGCTGCCCAGATTCAGTAATCAGCTAATTCTATTATTAAACAGCGGATTAATACTAAATGATTGTATTAACAGAATTATTGATAGTTATAAAAGTGAAAATACAAATGAAAGAAATGTTTTTAAAAATGAATTGATTGAAATACAAAGACAGGCGACGGCTGAAAATGTCAATATTCTATTAAAACTAAATGATTACTCAAATAATGTTAAAATCAAAGAATTAAGCAGGTTGACTGCAGTTATTGTTGAAAACTCTCAAAGAGGAAATGATATAAGAGATAAAATCGAAACTGAAAACAAGTATTTGTGGGAAACACGGAAGGTTATAGCCAGGGAAAACGGTAGATACATAGAAACAAGAATGATATTACCCCTAAGCTTATTACTGATGGTGTTGATCTTAGTTACTATGGCCCCGGCCATTATGAATATGTGAGGAGGATTTATGTTTAAATTATTAAAGAAAAAAGATGGTATGGAATTGGTACAGGCGGCCATATTGATTGCGGTTGCCGTGGGACTTGGTATAATTTTTAAAGGAGAAATAACTTCATTTATGAATGAAACGTTTAGTAATCTTGATGCCGGGAATTTTTAATAAGCTTAAACTCAATAAAAAGGGTGAAGAAATGATCGAAGCATCAATTACAGTGCCTTTGATAATTATAATTACCTTTTTACTTATAAGACTTACCATATTTTATTATGAAATAATGAATACTAGAGTAGAGATGCATGAAAATATAATGGAAGATGCTTTGGCAACTGATGAGCTTGTGGGGGAGGCAATCGAAAAGAATGAAAAGATATGCCTAATTGATAATGAATATTTAAACAAAATTTTTGAATTTAACGTATATTCCACTTATCATGTCTTTTCAGAAACGAATTTGGTTATGGTAGGTGATATGATTGAATAACAGAGGTTCATCAATAATAACTCTAGCGGTTTTGTTTACAGTGATGATTACCATGATAGCCACATTTATAAATATTACTAAGAATCAAGTGACAAAAGCCGAGATCAATTCCCTTTCGGTTCTATGGGGCAAAGCAATCTTATCGGAATATGACATAAATCTTTATAACGACTATGGGATAATGGCATATTTTGGTAACGAAAATGATATAAGCGGCAAATTGAATAAATATTGCAGCTACACGTTTAAAAACAGAGGCAGTATAGATTATGAAGGTGTTAGCTGTGATTTATCTGAATATAGGCTTATTGTTCCGGAAAACTTTATGGGTACTGCGCAGAAAAGTATATTAAGCGATAATAATAAAAAAACATTTAGGGAAGAGAAAAATGGCACCAATATAATTATTAAAAATAAAGCTATAATAGAAACCCTACCATCCATAAATGTAGTAAACGAAAACAATTATAAAGTTTTAAAAGATCTTTTATTAGGGGGGACGGATTTTAATGACATAACAGATGGATGCATAGAGCTCGCCTATATAACAAAATATTTTAATAATCATTTGTATGTGAAGGGTAAAAAAGATTGCGTTTTTGATAATGAATGGGAATATATATTAAACGGCAGCATGGATGACAACGAAAACTACGAAAAAGCAAAACTTAAAATATGGTTACTTAGGAATGCATTGAATCTTAGTTATTTATATAAAGATGCAGAGAAAAGACAATTAACTTTAACCATAGCCGAAACCATTTGCCCCGGTCCATGGTGTGTTGCCACACAATTTCTTATTATGGAAAGCTGGGCCGTTATGGAGACAGAATGGGATATAAAGACATTACTAAAGGGAGAAAAGGTGCCAATAATAAAAACAAAAGATACTTGGAATACGGATATAGATTCCGTATTAAGAAGCGATGCATTCATGGAAAAATTAACAGATGAAGAAAAAGATAATATGAAATATTTGGAAGACAATTATGAAAACGAAAAAAAGACTGATTTTGGAGGCTTGGACTACGAAGAATATTTAATGATGTATATTGCCTTGATGAATGACGATATAAGATTGTTTAGAATGATGGATTTGATACAGATCAATATGAAATACAGGTACTATAATGATTTTAACTTTAAAGAATATAATAATGGTTTAACCTTTTTTATAAAGGCCAATGGTAATGTATATGAAAAAGAAATCACTTATTGACAAAAAAGGTAGTTATATAATAGAATCTGCGTTTTGTTTGCCCTTTTATGTAATAGCAATATTGTTTATGGCTTCCATAATAATAAAGTATTCAACAGTTGAGAATATAACCTTTTCCCTGGGGGATGAATTAAGATTAGCGGCAATGGAAGCTAAGGTGGTTAGAATAAATCCTTTAGTACCCATGAAAATAAAGGAAAGAATAATTGATGAGAATAATAATTTAGATGATGTTAAGATATATAAATACGGCTATTATGAGAAATATAAAGGTATTAATGACATAATAATTCTTAATCTTAACGCCAAGTTTGAAAATGATTATAATCTCTTTTTTAATAATCTTAACTTGGATATGAAAGTGATGACAAGATGTTTTATTGGGGATAGAAGAAATTTAAATCCTTTGGGAATAGAAGAAATCACAAGCGATGAATCAGAAGTGGTATATATATTCCCAAACTATGGTAACTGTTATCATAATGAGAGCTGTGATTTGATAAAGAATGGGTGTATAAGTGTTATTCTTACCGATTATTTAATCAAAAACTACAAACCGTGTGATTTGTGTAAAAGTAAAAATGCACAAAAGGGTGAACAGGTATATGTATTCCCCAATTCAGGTATGAAATATCACTTGTCAGATTGTAAGCTGATTGAAAGGGATTATTTAAAAATTGATAAGAAAATTGCCATAGAGAGGGGTTATGTGCCCTGTAAAAAATGTGGAGGTTAGTATGAGTGTAACCAGAAGAGAGAGGGTAATAAAGGAGCTTATACCTGATTATATTATTGATATAATATCAATGAACTATAACAAATGCTTTTTAAGAACCAGTGTAATAGAAAATAATGAAGAATTGGAAATGGTTTATCATACTGATGGTTACAGTAAAATAGATTACAGCAAGTGTACTCTTAAGGATGCCCTAAGAATTATAAGTAAATTAATAATCTATGAAGAATTAAGCGAAAATCATCTGATTTTCCCAGAAGATTATTTAATTAACGGAGATATGATATATATTAAAAATGATACTAACGAAATAAAACTAATTTACTATCCGGATTCTGATAATAACACTTTATATATAAAGCTGAAGGAGTTAATTGAAGAAATAGCGGATCATTATCAATACGGAGAAAAGGCAATAATTATGTCTATTATGTCAGATGTTGATGAAGACAATTTAAATACTCTTTCCTTGGTAAATAAAATAGAAACATTATTAGCTAATATGTCACTTTAGTACTTTAAAAAAGGTAACATTTGAGTTATAATATATAGAAGTTGTTATTTTAATTATTAAGGAGTTATAATATGAGATTGAAAATTGTTAAAGTAATAGGAAGAGAAATACTTGATTCCAGAGGCAATCCGACTGTAGAAGCTGAGGTATGGCTTGAAAATGGCATTGTAGGAATTGGTGATACCCCAAGCGGAGCATCAACAGGCATATATGAGGCTTTAGAGCTTCGAGACGGGGATAAAAATAGATTCGGGGGAAAAGGTGTCACTAAAGCAGTTAACAACGTTAATACGCTAATAAACAGCAAATTAATGGGTATGGATGCTGCTGATATATATGCGGTTGAAAAAGCCATGATGGATTTGGATGGAACAAAGGATAAAAGCAAATTAGGAGCAAATGCTATTTTAGCAGTTTCGATAGCTTGTGCCAATGCAGCTTCTAAATCCTTAAAGTTACCACTATACAAGTTTATAGGTGGCATTAACGGCAATGTATTACCTGTACCTATGATGAATATATTAAACGGTGGTGAGCATGCATCCAATACGGTTGATGTTCAAGAATTCATGATAATGCCCGTGGGAGCACCAACTTTTAAAGAAGCATACAGATGGTGCAGCGAAGTTTATCATCAGTTGGCTAAAGAGCTAAAGGCAAAGGGACATTCCATTGCGGTGGGAGATGAAGGTGGATTTGCACCAAATCTAAAGGATGAGTTCGAAGTAATGGATTATATTGTAGCGGCCATAGAAAATGCAGGATATAAGCCGAAGGATGACTTTGTAATAGCAATAGATGCAGCGGCAAGCGGATGGAAAACTGAGAAAGAAGGCATGTATAAGATGCCAAAGTCCGGAAGAGAATTCACAGCAGCTGAACTCGTGGCTAATTGGGAGCACTTCGTTAATAAATATCCTATAGCATCCATTGAAGACGGAATGGATGAAGAGGATTGGGATGGTTGGAAGTTATTAACTGATAAATTGGGAGACAGAGTTCAACTGGTGGGGGATGACCTTTATGTTACAAATCCCACCAGATTCAAAAAAGGTATCGAACTGGGATGTGCCAATTCAATATTAATTAAATTAAATCAAATAGGTAGTATTTCAGAGACATTGGAGACAATAAATTTGGCAAAGAAAAATGGATATACAACTATAATATCCCATAGATCAGGAGAAACCGAGGACACTACAATTGCCGATTTATCAGTGGCAATTAATGCAATGCAGATAAAGACAGGTGCACCTTCGAGAACTGAACGAGTGGCTAAATACAATCAATTATTAAGAATTGAGGAAGAGCTTGGGGATGCCGCCAGATATTTAGGAAAAGAAGTATTCAATCAATAAATAGATTCCGGCTTATAGCCGGAATTGTTTTTAAGGAGTAATATGATACCATTATCAACAAGATTAAGGCCGGACAATTTGGATGATTTTGTAGGACAGGAGCATTTTTTATACAAAGGCTCCCTCTTATACAATTCCATTAAAAATAAAAGTTTTTCATCGGCTATATTTTATGGGCCTTCCGGTACCGGCAAGACCACTTTAGCAAGGATAATTGCAGGAGAAATGGATAGCAAATTCGTAGAAATTAATGCTTCTGCAACGGGTATAAAGGAATTAAAAATAATAATAGATAATGCAAAAGATAGGCTGTATGGAATAGAAAAAAAAGCTACCTATGTATATATCGATGAATTTCACAGATGGAATAAGCTACAACAGGATTCTCTGCTTAAGGCCTTAGAAGAGGGAATAATCAGGTTTATAGGCTCAACCACGGAAAACCCCTACTTTGCAATTAATAACGCCGTTATAAGTCGTGTGAGAAACATATATGAATTTAAAAGACTTGAAGAAAAAGATTTAATAAAGATTATTAAAAGAGCTTTAAGTGATAACACATACGGCTTTGGTATGCTTAGTATTAAATATGAAGAAGATGCGGTTAAGAATTTGGCAAGTATGTCAAACGGTGATGCAAGGGTAGCCTTAGATGCGCTGGGATTTATTATAGAAAATTTAGATAAAAACGATATAATCAACAACAAAATAGTGGAAGAAGCAATGCAAAGAAAAGTTGGGTTTTATGATAAAACCCAGGACAGATATAATTTACTTTCAGCATTGCAAAAATCCATAAGGGGATCAGACCCTGATGCGGCCATACATTATTTTGCTCGTTTAATTGATGGCGGAGCCGATATAATGATGATAGGTAGGAGGCTGCTTGTGATAGCGGCAGAGGATGTGGGTATGGCTTATCCTGCTGCGCTATCGATAACACATTCAGCTGTCCAGGGAGCTTTGATGGTAGGTCTTCCGGAAGCGTCTATAATCTTAAGCGAAGCGGTTATATTATTGGCATCATCACCAAAATCCAATAGTTCGTATATGGCACTTAATAAGGCTATGGAAGATGTTCAAAAAAAAGTGGTTGATGATGTGCCCGGCCATTTGCTTAATGTAAGTAGCAACGTAACAGAAAAGAGGAAATATAAATATCCTCATAATTACGGAGGTTATGTAAAACAGCAGTATTTACCGGATAATTTATATAAAGAGGGAACCAAGTACTATGAGCCTACGGAAAACGGTTCAGAAAGGTCCTTTAAGAAGTATTTAAATGAGCTGAAGGAGAATAAATAATGAGGGAAGTTTTAAGAGCGCCTGCTTCCGGGTTTTGCTTTGGTGTAAAAAGAGCAATAGATATTGCCAATGAGCAGATCAAAATGAAAAAAGAGAAAAATATTTATACCATAGGCCAGTTGATACATAATAAAACCGTAACGGATTCCCTTGAGAAAAAAGGGATAAGAATTATTTCTGAAATTGAGGAAGCAGAGAATGGCAGCACCATAATAGTAAGATCCCATGGCGCACCCAAAGAATTCTTTTTAAGGGCAAAAGAAAAGAATATTGAAGTAGTAGATGCCACTTGCCCTTTGGTTAAAAGAATACATGAGCTTGTGGAAAAAGCATATAACGATGGAAAACAAATAATAATAATCGGTGATAGTAAGCACCCGGAGGTAATTGCCACAAACGGTTGGTGTGAATATAATGCAACAATAATAGGAGAACCATTTGAAGCAGAGAATGTTTTAGGAGATAACTATTTTATAGTTAGTCAAACAACCATCAAGGAAGATACGATTAATGAGATTATTAAAGTCCTAGAGAGTAATAATGTTGAATATGAATTAAAAAATACCGTTTGTAATGCCACAAAAGAAAGGCAGGATAGTTGTGCCAAATTAGCTAAAGAAGTGGATTGTATGGTGGTCATAGGAGGTATAAACAGTTCGAATACAAAGAAATTGTATGAAATTGCCAGTAAATATTGTAAAAATACAAAATTTATTGAAAATATTTCCGATTTACCATTGAAAGATATTCAAAAATGTAATAAAATAGGAGTTGCAGCAGGCGCCTCGACGCCTGAATGCATTATTAAGGAGGTTATTGCTAGTATGAGTGAAAATATCACTGAAAACTTTGAAAAGAATCCTATGTTGGATTTAATGGATGAAATTGATAAATCTTTGAGATTGCCAAGAACAGGTGAGATTGTAGATGGTAAAATTCATCAGGTAACAGATAATGAGATTATCGTAAACATAGGATGCAAAAAAGATGGTATAATACCAAAAGAAGAGGTTTCCCTAGAGGAAGGCCAAGTATTAAAGGACTTGTTTAAAGAAGGCGATGATATACAAGCTAAAGTCTTAAAAACAGATGATGGAGACGGTGGAATTATCCTTTCCAAGAAAAAGCTTGAAATCAATGGTAATTGGAATGAGATCAATGAAGCTTTAGAAGATAAGTCCAGTATTAGCGTTAAGCTAATAAAAGCCGTAAATGGCGGCGTAATTGCAGCATATAAGGAAGTATCAGGTTTCATACCTTTATCACAGCTTTCTGATAAATATGTTGAGAAAGCAGATGAATATATCGGACAGGTTATGGATGTTAAGGTAACCAGAGTTGATATGAGAAGGGGTAGAGCAGTATTTTCACATAAAGCAGTTATTCTGGAAGAAAAGCGAAAAATGATAGCTGAAGTTTGGTCTGACCTAAATGTTGATGATGTTGTTGAAGGTAAAGTAATGAGGTTCACTGATTACGGTGCTTTTGTAGATATCGGTGGCGTAGACGGGCTATTGCATATATCAGAGATTTCATGGGGTAAACTAAAACACCCTCAGGAAGTCTTAAAAATCGGTGATATTATTCATGTGAAGATATTAGCAATGAATGAAGAAAAGGGAAAAATTTCTTTAGGATTGAAGCAAACTTTACCGGAACCTTGGACTATTATTGAAGAAAAATACCAAATTGGACAAATTGTATCCGGAAAAGTTGTACAGATTAAGGAATATGGTGCATTCATTGAACTTGAAGCTGGACTTGATGGATTGGTACATATTTCGGAAATTGCAAACAAAAGAGTAAGCAATGTGGCTGAAGAGTTGGAATTAGGACAAACAGTTGAAGCTAAAATACTGGAGCTGGACGTTGACAGAAAACGTATTAGCCTAAGTATAAAGGACGCTTTAGGTGAAGAACCTTCAGAAGAAATTGTTGAAGAAGAGCCTGCAGAGGAAATTATAGAATCTGTTGAGGAAGAATAATAAAAGAATAAAGACCGGCAATGCCGGTCTTTATTTAGTTATTGTTAGTGGGATAAATATGAGAAGCGGAATAATTAGTAAAAATAAAAATGGGTTTGCCTTCATAAGAATGGAGGAGGAAAAGGATATATATGTTTCCTCCGATAATACATTAAACGCCATGGACGGCGATGAAGTAGAAGTTGACCTTATACCTGAAATTTATTGGAATGGTGGGCCGGAAGGCATAGTAACAAGAGTTATTAAAAGAAATACCAAAGAAATAATAGGAACCTTGTTTAAACATAGAAGCTACGGTAAGGTAGTTCCTAAAGGTAGAGCGGTAGAAGAAGTATATATAAACAACAAGGATATAGGAAAAGCAAAACACGGAGATATAGTTGTTGCGGAAATTACAAAGTATCCGGGGGAACATAAGGATGCAACCGGGATCATAACTGAAATAGTAGCTAAAAAAAATCAAAAAGATGCCGAGATTCTAACTTTGATAAGGGAGGCGGGAATAAGAACTGAGTTTTCCGATAAGGTATTAAAAGAAGCAAAGAATATTGAAAAGATAGCAAGAAAAACGAATACGGATAACAGAACAGATTTGACAAATTTGTTAACGGTTACAATTGATGGAAGAGATTCCAAGGATTTTGATGATGCCGTAACGCTAGAAAAAAAGGAAAACGGTAATTACTTACTTTATGTTCACATCGCAGATGTTAACCATTATGTAAAAAAGAATTCGGAGCTGGATAAGGAAGCGATGCTAAGGGGTAACAGTGTTTATCTTTACGACAGAGTTATTCCCATGTTTCCCAAGGAGCTTTCCAACGGAATATGCAGTCTTAATCCCAATGAAGAGCGTTTTACATTAACTTGTAAAATGGAAATAAATGAATTGGGTAATGTGGTGGATTATTCCATATTCGAGAGTCTTATAAAATCCGATGAAAGATTGGTTTATGATGATGTTTCCGATATCATAGAAAATGATAATAAAGAATTAAAAGAAAGATATTCATATCTGTTAATTATGATATCGCAAATGAATGAATTGGCCAATATTTTAAGGAATAAGAGAAAGGCTCAAGGAAGCCTAGATTTTAATATGGAAGAAGCCAATATTGTTTTAGATAAAAATGAAAAGCCGATATCGATAGAAAAAGCAGAAAGACGAATTGCAAACAGGATAATAGAAGAATTCATGCTGGTTGCCAATGAGACAGTTGCAGAACACTATTATTGGCTTGAAATGCCATTTGTATATAGAGTACATGATAAACCTGATTTGGATAGGATAAATGAACTAAGGGGATTTTTGTCTGGATTTGGTATTAACATAAGTAACAATTTTGATAGTGTAAATTCTAAAAAGCTTAGCGAAATACTTGTTTCCATTGAAAACACACCAAAGGAGAATATAATTAACAGGGTCATGTTAAGAATGATGAAAAAAGCGGAATACAGAACTAATTGTACAGGACATTATGGCCTTGCATTTAAATATTACTGTCATTTTACTTCGCCTATCCGAAGATATCCTGATCTGATAGTGCATAGAATAATAAAAAGTAGTATTAGAACACCGGAGTTTACAGAAGATATTAATTACCTGGATGAAGTATCCAAGCATTCCTCTGATATGGAAAGAGTTGCCATTGATTTGGAGCGAAAAGTTGAAAAACATCTGATGGTCCAATATATGAAGGATAGAATTGGGCAGGTATACGAGGGCATAGTAAGTGGTATAGGTAAGACCGGCATATTTGTGGAGCTTGATAATACAATAGAGGGCTTTGTGAGATATGATAGCATACCGGGAGACTATTACATAATCGATGAAAAGAATTATAGGGCAATTGGCACAAATACCAATAAAAGCATTAACATGGGAGACAATGTAAAAATTGAAGTTATAGATGTAAATGAAAAGGATAAATTGATAGATTTTAGGATATTAAAATAGGAGGTTTAATGATGCCTCCTATTTTATTTTATTCGTATTCCAAAAGTTTCTGTAAAAAAGCAAGACTATGGCATAGAATTCAAGTCTGCCACCTACCATCAGTATTGAAAGTAATATTCTGGCGGGATGAGAGAATATGGAATAATCTGCAACATTAGAAAGCTCTCCAAAGGATAAACCCGTATTTGAAATTGCTCCTATAGCTCCGCTTAGAGTTGTTTCCATGGATAGATTATCAAGGGATAGCAACAGGGAACCGATTAGGAAAACAAGGAAATATAGCAAAACATAAACCATGATTGTAAAAACATTATTTACAGAAATTGGTTTTTTTAAAAATACTATAGGCTTAACACCACGGGGATGAATCCTTTTATATATACCCCTTAGTATTAATTTATAGAAAACTATAATTCTTGAAATTTTTATTCCTCCGCCGGTGGAAATTGCGCAGCTGCCAATAAACATAGTCATAATAAGTATTACCTTGGCAATTGTAGGCCATATGGAATAATCGGTAAAACAATAACCCGATGTGGAAATAAAGGATATTGCCATGGATAAAGCATTGATGAAGTCATTAAAATAATGTTTTGTTAAATCCGTGGCAAATAACGAAATACATATAATGAAAGTCGTAATAATTACAATGGAAACATAAACCCTATATTCCAGATCCCTGTAGATTTCACTGAATCGTCTTTTATACATATAGAAATATATACCAAAATTTGTAGCTGCCAAGAAGGAAAACAGTGTTATTACCAATTTGTTATAGGTGGTCAAAGAGGAAGTTATACCTCCGGTATTTAAATGTATACCGGCGGTGCTTACTCCGCTTAATGTATTTATAGCGGCATCATAAAAACCAAGGCCGCCCAATTTTAACATCAAAAATTCCAAGATTGTAAGCAGTAAATAAAAATAGTATAGATATCTGGCTGTACCGTTGAATTTTGGAGACATTTTTTCAAGGGTAGGACCGGGAGCTTCGGCTGTGGAAAGCTTTTGGCCGGAAACATTGAAATAAGGATTTATTGATACAATGAGTATAATCATACCAATACCACCGAACCAATTATTTATTGCCTTCCAAAACAGTAAACCCTTTGGTAGCATATCGGCATGTATTACAAACGCACCTGTGGTGGACCAACCGGCTGCTGCCTCAAATATACAATCACTCAGATAGAAATCATTATTGCTAAAATAGTAAGGCAGAGATGATGCGATAACTATAGTCAGCCAAACAAAGAATGTTGTCAAATAGCCATCCCTTACCGTGGCCCTTATATTATTACGCCCGCTGCTTAAATAAAGAAAAATACCCGTGAAGAAATAAATTAGGCCCAAGACTGCCATTGAAAGGGCATTATCGTTTTCACCGTAATATAGGGAGACCATTATGGACGGAATCATAATAACAGAAAGAAGTATTAAAGTTAATGATATTAAGTTTTTTGATAAATTATAGTTTAAATTCACTTTAACCTCCTAAGCTTTATTTGAATTTCTATAGTATCTGGAAAATAAAATGAAGAATGTAAATAATTCCAGTCTGCCGGCAATCATCAAAAGTGATAATACTATTTTTGAAAATCCTGAGAATATGCTGTAATTCATTGTAGGTCCGACTAAAGAAAATCCGGGGCCTATATTACCGATGCATGCTATAACACCGGAAAAACTAGTCATAATATCAAAATTGTCAAGGGATATTATAAATGTCCCCATAAATACCAATAATACATAAAAGAATATAAAATTAGCTATGTTGGAAACAGTATCTGATTGAAGCTGTTTGCTGTTTACTTTTATATTTACTACTCTGTTCTCATGTGTTTTTAAAGCAAAGCCCCTGAGGATAAGTTTAAACGAAACCAGTATTCTGATTATCTTAACTCCGCCGCCGGTGGAAGAGCTACAAGCTCCCACAAACATTAATATAAATAAAAGCATTTTAGCAAAAGTTGGCCATAAATCAAAATCCGCAGTCGCATAACCTGTAGTGGTTAATATGGAAGCCACTTGAAATGCCGCGTCAGTAAAGTATTTAAAAAAGGATTTGTCGCTTTCAGTTATAGCCAAATTAAGAGTTATTAGTACAGTGAAAAATATAATAATTTTTATGTAAAAATTGAATTCATCATCCTTAATAAGCTTCTTAATGCCTTTTTTTAAAGCCAAATAGAATAGATTAAAGTTAGTTCCGGAGATTATCATAAATATTGTGATTACCCAATGTACATAATAACTGTCAAAATAGGCTATGCTTGCTCCGTGACTGGAAAAGCCACCGGTACCCACGGTACCAAATGTATGAACTAAAGCATCATAAAGACTTAAACCACCAAACAGTAAAAGGAGTACTTCAACTACAGTAATCAATATATACATTTTATACAAATTCTTGGCTGTGTCTGAAAACCTGGGGGTTATTTTATCCAGAGTAGGGCCCGGAGTTTCTGCGCTGGCGATTAATTGCCCGCTTATGCCAAGCCTAGGTAACAATGCCATAGCAAATACCACAATACCCATACCTCCCAACCAATGGGTAAATGAACGCCAAAAAAGCATTGACAGTGGCAATGCTTCTATATCAGTTAGTATCGATGCTCCTGTGGTGGAAAATCCGGAACAGGTTTCGAAAAAGGCGTCAATTGGGCTTGGAATAGATCCTGATATGACAAATGGAATGGCGCCAAATATTGATGCGAATAACCAACTACCTGTTACAATTAGGAATCCATCCTGTAGTTTAATTGTTGATATGGATGGATTATGTCTTCCGTTAAAAATCATACCAATCAGAAGACATATAATCATATTTATCAAGAATGCCTTAGTGCAATCATATTCTTTATATAAAAGAGATACGATTAAAGCAGGAGTCATAGACAATGCTATTACTATAAGTAAAGCTCCCAATAAATATATAATTCTCTTTTGACTAATAGACATAATTATAATATGTTCCTTCTGTATTTAAATAATTTTTCCAAATTACCTATTTCGGTTAATAAGCTTACTATTATTACCTTGTCATTTCTTAGCAGTCTGGTGTTACCATCAGGAATAATTACCCTATTGCCTCTATGAATTGCAGCTATAATAATACCATCGGGCAATTGCAAATTCTTTAATGGAATATTTAGCATATTCATTTTTTCATAAGCATATATTTCCAATAACTCTGCTTGACCCTGTAATAATACCGAAGACAAGACTTTTTTTGATCCTCTTATATTTCTGAGTATTGCACTTGCAGTAATATCAAGGGGATTCAAAACCATATCAATTCCCATTTGTTCAATGAGATCCTTATAGCTTTCTCTGCTCACCTTGGAAATAACATCTTCTATACCATGTTGCTTGGCGGTTAGAGCCAGTAAAAGATTCTCTTCATCATATCCGGTGGCAGTTACAAATGCATCCATTTCATCCAAGTTTTCTTCCTGCAGCATTTGTAAATCCGTACCATCTCCATAAAGGACCATTACATTGTCTAATCTTGTAGAAAGGTATTGACATCTTTCCTTGTCTTTTTCAATTAATTTTACACTGGCACCAAACTCTGAGAGTCTGCTGGCAAGATAGTATCCTGTTTTACCGCCGCCTATAATCATAACCCTTTGTACATTTGTATATTTTACATTGACATGTACTTTGGAGTTGAGTTTAAAAATAGGTTCTTTTTCTCCTATTATATATAATGAATCATCTGCAAGTATTGTGTCATCACCATGGGGGATTATCATCTTACCTTTTCTTGATATACCAACAATTAACATGTTAGGATATAGTTTTTTAAATTCCGGAAGGGATAAGCCTACAATCCTTTGAAGCATATGGGCTTTAAATTCCAGTAAGGCTATTTTACCACTGGTAAAAATACCATTGCTTAAAGTATATTTTTCAACTAAATATTTATGTATTTCCTGAGTTATCAATAAATCGGGGTTAACAATGAAATCAATATTCATTTTTTCTCTTATGAAATCAATTTGTTTCATGTGCTCCGGATCCCTTACTCTGGCAGATACGTACTTACAGCCTAATGCTTTGGAAAATGAGGCGATAATTATATTAACCTCATCAGAATCAGAAGCAGCAAACATAAAATCATATGAGCTAATCTGTAAACTCTTCAAAAAATCTATTTTCTTTGCATCTCCGTAAACAGTTAGAACATCTAATTTTTGATTTATCTTTTCCAATAAAGATTCATTTTTATCTATTATCGTGATTTCATAATCACCGTCCACCAAAGCTTCGGCTATTCTCAAACCAAGTTTACCGGCACCGACTATTGCAACTTTCATATATTACCTCTTTATTTTTAATTAATTTATTATATAATAATAACAATAAAACGATTATAAATCAATAGTAGTGGTTTTGCAACATAAATATGCATATTACGAAAGGAAGCTTATGAGTATTAAAATAATCGGATTAGATTTGGATGGTACAACTTTAAACAGTAAAGAACATATAGAAAAAGAAACAAAAGAAGCATTGGAAGCTGCTGCAAAAAGGGGTATTCATGTGGTTTTTGCCACGGGGAGATCTTTTGACTCTCTGCCTAAGGATGTATTTGATGTGAAGGGGTTGGAGTATATGATAACTTCAAACGGTGCACAGGTATTGAGAATCAACGATAAGCAAGTTATTTATAGGAACTGTATAGACAGCGAAGTAATTATAAAGGTAGTAGATATAATAACAAGGCATAGGGTTCATGTGGAAGCTTTTATTGATGGAAAAGCATATATAGATAAAAAGGAATATGAAGATATAAAGAATTCTGGTTCGACTTATAGGAGTGCGGAATATGTATTGAGAACAAGAACTCCTGTGGATAATATAATTAAACATATGTATAAGAATAATGATTCCATAGAAAATATTAACCTTTTATTTGAAGACTCTGAGAAAAGGAGATTTATCAGAAAACTTATGGAAAATATATCGGATATAACCCTTACCACATCTTTTGCCAATAATTTAGAGATAGGGGGAGCTACAACCAGTAAGGCAGATGCCCTTGCTCATCTTATGAGAATTAATAAACTGAGCAATTACAATCTAATGGCCTTTGGGGATAATCAAAACGATATTTCCATGATTGAATACGCAAGGATAGGAGTGGCCATGGGTAATGCAGATATATTGGTGAAACAGGCCGCAGATTATATAACTGCCGATAATGATAATTTGGGAGTGGCATTGGCCATTAATAAGTTTATACTTAACGATTAGCAATAAAATATCTAAATATATCTTTATAATACCCTTATTTATATAACTGTTGACTTACAAATAATTAAGTGATAGATATTATAAAAAAGGAGGGATCATGAAGATATACTGTATAGATAAAAATTCAGAACTATTTCCATATGGCCTAAAACATATCAATAAATCACCTGATAGGATTTATGCTTCAGGTGATATTTCTTTGCTTAAAACTAAAAGCATAGCTGTTGTGGGGGCCAGGGAGTGCAGTGAATACGGTATGAAAATTGCCAAGCTGGTGGGTGGCACTTTGGGGCACAACAAAGTTACACATGTAAGCGGTATGGCAAGGGGCATAGACTACTATTCTCATAAGGGGGTATTGGAAGCTGGGGGTAAAACAATTGCGGTGCTTGGATTTGGATTAAATAAATGTTATCCCAAGGAAAATATAGGAATTAAAGAAGAGATATTAAGAGAGGGACTGCTAATATCTGAGTTTCCTGCGGAATTTGAAGGTAACAAATACTCCTTTCCCTTAAGGAACAGATTGATAAGCGGAATCAGTGAAGGGGTTGTGATTGTTGAAGCCGAATATAAAAGCGGTTCATTGATTACGGTGAATTACGGATTGGAACAGGGGAAAAATATTTATGCCGTGCCCGGTAATTTGGACAGTAAAAAAAGCCTGGGTACTAATTTGCTTATTAGGGAAGGTGCAACGCCACTTGTTATAATTGATGATTTGATAAGGGATTTAGGTATTACACCAAAACTAAGAATTAATAAAGATGATAATATTGGAAGAGATGAGATGGAAATATTAAAGATAGTATCAAATCATGATGGTATTAAGCTGGAAGAGATATCTCACAAAATCAACATAAACTCAAGTATTCTAAGTGGTATACTTACAATATTAATCATTAAAGGGTATATAATTAATATGGCCGGAAAATTTTTTATTGCAAAATAGCTTCCATTATCATATTATATTATGGTAAGTGATACAATAGTCAAATAATTTAGAATATTCAAGGAGTGTATATATGGCAGAAAGAAAGAAGACATTATTAATAGTAGAGTCTCCTTCAAAAGCAAAAACGATTGGCAAATATTTAGGGTCTACATATAAGGTAATGGCATCGGTAGGGCATATAAGAGATTTACCTAAAAGTAGACTCGGAATTAAAATAGAAGAAAATTTTAATCCTGACTACATTAACATTAGAGGTAAGGGCGATTTAATAAAGGAATTAAAAAAGGAAGCCAAGAAAGCAGGTAAAATATATCTTGCAACTGACCCGGATAGGGAAGGCGAAGCCATTTCCTGGCATTTGGCTCATATTTTAGGTATAGATCCAAACAGCAATTGCAGGGTTGAATTTAACGAAATAACAAAAACTACAGTAAAAGAAGCGATTAAAAGTCCAAGAGCAATTAATATGGGTCTTGTTGATGCCCAGCAAGCAAGAAGGATATTAGATAGACTTGTGGGATATCAAATAAGTCCTTTATTATGGAAAAAGGTCAAGAGAGGTCTTTCTGCCGGTAGAGTTCAATCGGCTGCACTAAAAATGGTGTGTGACAGGGAAGAAGAAATAAATTCATTTATACCTTCAGAATATTGGAATATAAACGCAATATTTGAAAAGGATATACAGTTTTCTGCAAAGCTTCAATCATATGGCAATAAGAAGATAACTGTTCAGAATAAGGAGCAGTGTGATGAAATCCTAAAGGATCTAAAAAAAGGCAAATTTGTGGTGGAAAGCATAAACAAAAAGATGCGCAAAGCCAAACCTTATGCTCCCTTTACCACAAGTAGTATGCAACAAGAGGCTTCAAATAAATTAGGGTTTTTTACAAAAAGAACTATGCAGACGGCACAACAATTATATGAAGGCGTAGATATACAGGGCAAAGGCACATTAGGTCTTGTAACATACATAAGAACAGATTCCGTTAGAATTTCAGAGGAGGCAAAAACGATTGCCAAACAATTCATAGGAGAAATGTTTGGGAAGGAATATGTTGGTAATAATATTTTTTCCAACAAAAAAAAGGATATACAAGATGCGCATGAAGCCATAAGGCCCAGCGATGTTATGTTAAGACCTGATGATATTAAAGATTCATTAAGTAAAGATCAGTATAAACTGTATAAGCTAATATGGGACAGGTTCGTAGCGTCTCAAATGTCAGAGGCTGAATATGATTCTGCTGTTGTAGAAATAAAAAACGGAAATTACGGATTCAAGGCCAATGGCTCAAGATTGGTATTTGATGGCTACAAAAAGATATATAAAGCAGATAAGGAAGACGAAAAATTATTACCTGAATTAAGAAGTGGCGAAGAACCTAAGCTTATAGAGATAAAGAGTGAACAGAAATTTACTATGCCACCACCTAGATATACTGAAGCCAGCCTCATAAAGGATTTGGAAGAAAAAAACATAGGAAGGCCGAGTACTTATTCGCCAATAATTGCCACCCTTACCGGAAGGAAGTATATAGTAAGGGACAAAAAAACACTGATTCCCACAGATTTGGGTTTTGTGGTAACTAAGCTTTTGTCACAGTATTTTGCTGAAATAGTAGATACCAGATTTACGGCGGAGATGGAAGATAAACTTGATAATGTTGAATTGAAAAAACTCGAATGGAAAGAAATAGTTAAGGAGTTTTACGGACCTTTCAGCGAAGAATTAAAAATAGCCGATGAAGAAATCGCAAAAATCGAAATGGAAGTAATTTTAAGTGATGAACAGTGTGAGATATGCGGTAAACCCATGGCAATTAAGGAAGGTAGATTTGGGGAGTTTTTAGCATGTAGCGGTTATCCCGAATGTAAGAACACAAAACCTATAATTAAAAAAATAGGTGTAAAATGTCCGGTTTGTGGTAATGATATAATTGAAAAGAAAAGTAGGAAAGGCAAGATTTTTTATGGATGTATGGGTTATCCGGAATGCACCACAGTATTTTGGGATAAACCAACTGACAAAAAATGCCCCCAGTGTGGTTCCGTTTTAGTGGAGAAGAAAACTAAAACAACAACTTTGAAATGTTCAAATAACGATTGTAAATATAAAGAGTAGCGGAGGTATATTATGGTACAATTTCATGCAACAACGATAGTAGCTGTAAAAAGAGGAGAGAATGATGTTTGTATAGGTGGTGATGGTCAAGTAACCATGGGTGAAACCACCATTATGAAAAATGGTGCTAAAAAAGTAAAAAAAATATATAAAGATACAGTTTTAACAGGATTCGCAGGATCTGTAGCGGATGCTTTTTCCCTTACGGACAAATTCGAAAACAAGTTGGAAGAGCATTCCGGCAACTTAAAAAGAGCTGCAGTGGATTTGGCTCAGCTTTGGAGAAAAGACAAGGCGGCGAGAAGCTTGGAAGCTCTGATGATAGTGGCTGATAAAGAAGATTTACTTGTGATATCAGGAAACGGAGAAGTAATAATACCGGATAGCAACTTTATTGCCATAGGTTCTGGAGGTAATTTTGCATATTCTGCTGCTAAGGCTCTATTTGAGAACACAGATATGACTGCAGAGGAAATAGTTAGAGAATCATTAAATATTGCTTCACAGATATGTGTTTACACTAACGACAATATTTCTGTTGAAAAACTATAAGGAGAGGTGAACATAATGAATACAAAATTGGCAAGCATGACTCCAAAGGAAATAGTTGCGGAGCTGGATAAATATATTATTGGGCAGGATGAAGCTAAAAAGTCAGTTGCAATTGCCCTTAGAAACAGATATAGAAGAAGTCTTTTAGATGATGAAATAAGGGAAGAAATAAGTCCTAAAAACATTTTAATGATGGGGCCGACCGGTGTGGGAAAAACTGAAATAGCCAGAAGGTTGGCTAAGCTTATGGATGCTCCCTTTGTGAAGGTGGAAGCAACAAAGTTTACTGAAGTAGGCTATGTGGGTAGAGATGTGGATTCCATGATAAGAGATTTGGTGGAAGCATCTATCAGAATAACAAAACAGAACCGTCTGCAGGAAAAATATGAAATTGCGGATCAAATAGCAGAAGAGAAAATTATAGAGGCTATTATTCCCGGCAAAAAGAAGAAGAACGGCAAAAAAAGCAATAATGCATTTGACTTCATATTAAACAGTGGGGGATATTCCAGTCAAAAACAGTTATATGAGGAAAGCAAAGATAATAACGATGTGGACCCTGACTTAAACGATGTCGAAATGGCCAGAGAGCAAGTTAGAAAACAGCTTAGGGAAGGGCTTTTGGAGAATCAGTTTATCGAGATCGAAGTAATGGATAATCCAAAATCAAATCAACTGGATATGAGCAATGAAGGCATGAGTATTGCGATAGGTAATATATTCGGAGATATGATGCCTAAAAAGACAAAAAATAAAAATGTCAGAGTAAAGGATGCACGAAAAATCCTTAGAGAGCAGGAAGCTCAAAATCTAATAGATATGGACCAGGTTATAGATGAAGCCTTGGAAAATGCCGAGCAAAACGGAATAATCTTTATAGATGAAATCGATAAAATAGCATCGGGTTCATCTATGAGATCGGGTGCAGATGTTTCAAGGGAAGGTGTACAGCGAGATATTTTACCTATTGTGGAGGGCAGCGTTGTTAATACAAAATATGGCCCGGTAAAAACCGACTTCATGCTCTTTATCGGGGCTGGGGCTTTTCATGTTGCCAAACCGTCGGATTTAATCCCGGAACTACAAGGTAGATTCCCTATTAGGGTAGAGCTTGATAATTTGGATAAAGATGACTTCCTAAAAATATTAACCGTTCCTGAAAATGCTTTGACAAAGCAACATAAAGCATTGCTGGAAACAGAAGGAATAACAATTAACTTTGAGGATGAGGCTATTGATGAGATAGCTACCATGGCATATTTAATGAATGAACAAACAGAAAACATAGGAGCCAGAAGATTACATACAATAATTGACAAACTGCTAGAAGATATTTCTTTCAATTTACCTAGTGATGATTATAAGGAAATCATAATTAAAAGGGAAGATGTAAAAGAAAAATTCTCAGACAGATTGAGAAAAGATAACGTAGATCAGTACATATTATAATCAGGGGTAAAAAATGGATAAGAAAATATTAAAAAAATTCAGAAAATTAAATTGGGTTTTGAGCCATAGCGAGGAAGGATACTTTTCCTTTGAAGATTTAAGTGGAATATTAAGCGAAGTTACAGAATCTTGTGTTATTATTCTATCTAAAAAAGGTAAGGTATTGGCAAAATCCATCGACATGGAATGTGATATCGATGAATTGGGGGAAAATGAGAATATAAATCTTTCAAAGATTAAAGAGACTGTATATAATTTAAATGCATGTGAGGTTAAAAAAATATTTGGGGATTTATCATTTATTAAAGAAGGATTTTATTCCATAATACCTGCAATATCCGGAGAAATCAGAGTGGGCAATATTATAGCGTATAAAGAAGATCAAGAATTCAATGAAATAGATATAGCTTTATGCGAATATAGCGCTACGGTTGTGGGATTGGAAATAGGTAGAGGCAATGTCTTGGAAACAGAAAAAACCCAAAGGCAAAAAACAATTGTAAGACAGGCATTGGAAACCCTGTCATATTCCGAGCTTGAAGCGGTAAGATGCATATTTGACGAGCTTGACGGAGAAGAGGGTTTACTTGTTGCCAGTAGAATAGCAGATGAGACAGGTATTACAAGGTCTGTTATAGTTAACACCTTGAGAAAACTTGAAAGTGCCGGGGTAATCGAATCAAGATCCTTGGGCATGAAGGGCACAAGGATAAAGATAACCAATAAATATCTTATTTCTGCGATGGATGAAATAGTATAATGGAAAAAGAAAAGGCAATAATTAGCGGAATAAATTTCACTAAGAATTGGGAGAATTCAATAAAAGAATTAGAAGGCCTTGCGGAAGCCGATGATATAACTGTTATGGGAATATGTACGCAATCTTTGGAAAAACCCAACAATGCCACATATATCGGTAAAGGCAAGGTGCAAGAGCTAAAGGAAATGGTCTCCAATATGGAGGCCAATTTAGTCATATTCAACAATGAACTTTCCGGGATTCAATTGAGAAATTTGGAAGATATTATAGGCGTAAAGATAATAGACAGGACCATATTGATACTTGATATATTTGCAAGACGAGCAAAATCAAAAAACGGAAAATTGCAAGTGGAATTGGCGCAGCAAAAATACAGGTTGTCAAGGTTAACAGGCTTTGGCAATTCCTTATCACGCCAAGGCGGGGGAGTAGGGACAAGAGGCCCCGGAGAAAAGAAAATCGAAACCGATAGAAGACATATTGAACGTAGAATAGACGATATCAAGGATGAAATCAATAAGGCGGCAATAGTTAGGAATACTCAAAGAAAGCTTAGAGAAAAATCAAATATACCTGTGGTCGCATTGGTGGGATATACAAATGCGGGTAAATCCGCCTTGATGAATGCGGTTTTGATGGAAGTCAATAAGGAATTTAAAAATGTGTTTGAGGAGGACATGCTTTTTGCCACGCTGGATACTTATCAAAGATCAATTAAATATGATAAAAATGAGTTTATATTAACGGATACGGTGGGTTTTGTAAGCGAACTGCCCCATACATTGGTGGATGCTTTTAAAGGCACTCTTGAAGAGGTTTTATATGCTGATTTATTGCTTCATGTAATAGATATATCTAATCCGGAATGCGAGTTTCAAGAAAAGGTAACAAACAAGGTGTTGGGCGAAATGGGTGCATTGGAAAAGGATATTGTTAAGGTATACAACAAAATAGACTTACTTCCTTATGAAATAGATGAAAAGGAAGGGGAAGATAAGATATATATATCTGCCAAAAAAGCAATCAATCTTGAAGCAGTAAAGGATATTATCTTAAAAAAGCTTTTTGATAATAAAATAAAGACAACCCTTTTAATTCCATATGATAGAGGAGATATAGTCTCGTATTTATGTGATAAATATTTATTGGAAAAGATGGATTACACCGACAACGGAACATTATTAATCGTAAAGCTTGAGATTGATGATTATAGGAGACTAAACAAATATGAAGCTTTATAGTACGGTCTTAAACGAGGCAATATACGAGGAAATAATAGATAAATCTAAATTTATAGCTTACGTAAAGCCTGTTGAAAGCAGAGATGAAGCAGAGGCGTATATAAGCTATATTAAAAAGCAAAACAGAGATGCAACCCATAATGTACCGGCTATGGTTATAGGTGAGAATATGAATTTGCAGTGGGCCAGTGATGATGGAGAACCCCAAGGGACTGCCGGTAGCCCTATAATCAAAATGCTTGTTGCTTTAAAAATCACTAATGTGGTAGTTGTGGTTACCAGATATTTTGGTGGTATTAAACTGGGTACCGGAGGTTTAGTAAGGGCTTATACAAAAACTGTGCAAAAAGCTTTAGATGAAGCTAATATAGTAGATGTTGTATTGAAAAAGAAGATAGATTTTGATGTTGATTATACCTATTTTAATAAAATTCAAAGTATAGGGCAGGAAGGTTTTCTCGAAATATTAGAGACAAACTATACTGATAAAGTAAATGTTACAATTGCGGTGGAGAATGAAGCAGAAACATTAAAGCTGCTTAATAATATTACAGCAGGAAGTATTAATATAAATAATATGGAAAATATATGTACCAAGTCTTTGAGAAAAAGTTGAAAACTTATTGACAAAGAAAAGGGGTTATGGTATTATAATTTTCGCCACTTAAATAAGTGGCCTTTTAACGAAAATGTTTGGTAAATAAATTCCAGTATTAAGCCAAAAAAATCTTGACATGAATATTTAGTTCGTGTATAATTATCAAATGTGTCAAGCTGATAATTAAGGGCGTATAGCTCAGCTGGGAGAGCACCTGCCTTACAAGCAGGGGGTCATAGGTTCGAGCCCTATTACGCCCACCATTTAACAATTGGCCTGGTAGTTCAGTTGGTTAGAATGCCAGCCTGTCACGCTGGAGGTCGTCGGTTCGAGCCCGATCCAGGTCGCCAATTAAAAATGCTGATGTGGCTCAACGGTAGAGCAGCTGATTTGTAATCAGCAGGTTGGGGGTTCGATTCCCTCCATCAGCTCCAATAGATTTCGAGGGATTCCCGAGTGGCCAAAGGGGGCGGACTGTAAATCCGTTAGCTGAGCTTTCGATGGTTCGAATCCATCTCCCTCGACCAATATGCGGAAGTGGCTCAGGGGTAGAGCATCGCCTTGCCAAGGCGAGGGTCGCGAGTTCGAATCTCGTCTTCCGCTCCAAATACGCGGATGTAGTTCAATGGTAGAACTTCAGCCTTCCAAGCTGATAGCGTGAGTTCGATTCTCATCATCCGCTCCATAATATTTTTTAATAAATGTATTGTGGGCTCATAGCTCAGCTGGATAGAGCAACGGCCTTCTAAGCCGTGTGTCAGGGGTTCGAATCCCTTTGGGCTCACCATTTTTTTTAGCAAGACCAGACTATGGGGTATAGCCAAGTGGTAAGGCAACGGACTTTGACTCCGTCATTCGTAGGTTCGAGTCCTGCTACCCCAGCCATCACGACCCATTAGCTCAGTCGGCAGAGCACTTGACTTTTAATCAAGGTGTCCGGAGTTCGAATCTCCGATGGGTCACCAATTAATTTTTAAATCAATTGGAGAGGTGTCCGAGTGGTTTAAGGAGCTGGTCTTGAAAACCAGTGATTCCGAAAGGGACCGTGGGTTCGAATCCCACCCTCTCCGCCATAAGCATAGCCTGGAGAAGTACTCAAGAGGCTGAAGAGGACGGTTTGCTAAACCGTTAGGGTTCGATTAAGGGCCGCATGGGTTCGAATCCCATCTTCTCCGCCATAATAGGGGCATAGCTCAGTTGGTAGAGCAGTGGTCTCCAAAACCACGTGCCGTGGGTTCAAGTCCTACTGCCCCTGCCATATAAAATTTAATACCGGGGTGTAGCGCAGTTTGGTAGCGCAACTGGTTTGGGACCAGTGGGCCGCGGGTTCAAATCCTGCCACCCCGACCATTTATTGATGTGGGCCATTAGCTCAGTTGGTCAGAGCGTCCGGCTCATAACCGGCAGGTCCTGGGTTCAAGTCCCCGATGGCCCACCACATAATAAAAAATGTTTGCCCAGATAGCTCAGTTGGTAGAGCAAGGGACTGAAAATCCCTGTGTCCTTGGTTCGATTCCGAGTCTGGGCACCATTTATTTTTTGAAACGCCTTATGGCGTTTTTTTATTTTAGTATACAACTTGGATTATCGGTAAATTAATTATTAAAAATAACTCAAAGTACTTATGTGAATATATGGGGCTTAAAGCCTTGAAAAACTTGACATTTAATATATATAATTGTATAATTAATATGTATAAAATAAAATAAAAAAGGTAAAAAAATAATGGCGCAATTATATTATCGTTACAGCACTATGAATGCTGGAAAATCAATAGAATTAATAAAAGTGGCATATAATTACGAAGAGCGGGGTAAAAACGTAATGTGTTTAGTACCATCTGTTGATGATAGATATGGGAAAGGCATGATAACCTCCAGGATAGGTATACAAAGAGAAGCATTGGTATGTAATGAAGAAACAAATATCTTAGATCTTTATATAAGAGAAGATGCCAAGAAAAAGATTGACTGTGTTTTGTTGGACGAATGTCAGTTTTTAAAAAAACATCATGTGCAGGAATTAGTCGAAATAGTAGACAGCTTTGATGTACCGGTTTTGGCCTATGGCCTTAAAAATGATTTTAAAAACGAACTCTTTGAAGGCTCATATTATATGCTTGTTTATGCGGATAAAATTGAGGAAATAAAAACCATCTGTTGGTGCGGTCGCAAAGCCACCATGGTTGCCAGAATAGTAGACGGACAGATTGTAAAACAGGGAGACCAAATTCTGGTTGGGGGAAACGATTTATATGTTTCTTTATGCAGAAAGCACTATAATGACGGTAGACTGGGACCTGATGAATAAATAGGTGAAAAAAATGAAAGCAATTATTATTAAAACATCAAGAATATCCATAGCGTTGATACTTATTCTATCAATAGTAATAACCTATTCCTTTAGCTATAGTTATGGTGAAATAACAGGTGATTACGGCTATGTAAATGCAAGTACGGGACTTAATGTGAGAAGCGGTCCCGGTATTAGCTATGCAATAAAAGATAATTTAGATAATAATGCTAAGGTTACAATATATGAGGAAAGATTCACTTCTTCCACCAGCAGCATAAAATCAAACATTTGGCTCGCAATAGACAGTGATAAAACAAGGTTTATAAGGTCGGATTTTGTGGATGGTATAAATTATGACACTATTAAGGCAACGACCACTGCAAGCTTAAATTACAGAGCAGGAGCAGGCTTGGAAATGAGAAGGGTTGGGACCTTCAGTAAAGGTCAATCTATTGACATAGTATGCAATGCAAAAGCAAAAAACGGATATTTATGGTATAAGGTCAAGGTGGGAAGTTCATATTATTATGTGTCTTCGAAATATGTAAGTTTAAATCAGAATAATGAAGAAGATTCCGTTATTGCCGAAACCACCAATGATTCCCTTGTGTTTAATACTGCTTATGTTAATTCAACATTTGGTTTAAACGTCAGAAAAGGCCCGGGGACGGGTTATTATAAAGTTGGAAGACTGGAAAACAACGAAAAAATCAATGTGTATAGTGAAAAATTTGTTAGTAGCACTAATTACAGTGACAAATACATATGGCTGGATATCAGCGGATATAAGAACAAATATGTAAGGGCAGATTATGTAGATAACTATAAATATACGGAAACAAAGGGTACCACAAAATATAAATTAAATTACAGAATGGGCGCCGGACTAAGCATGAAATATGCGGGCACTTTTTCCAATGGTGCAAGCATTACTATAGTTGGTAAGGCTTATGACAGTAAGGGAAACCTTTGGTACAAAGTTAAAGTGGGCACCAAATACTATTATGCTTATGGTAAATATATAACATTAAGCAGTGAAACTTCCGATAGCGGCAGTGAGGATGACGGATCCGAAGAAAGTGATACTGTAGTAAGCAATGATGTACTTATAAGTAAAGCAAAGGTTAATTCCACGTATGGATTAAATATAAGAAAAGGTCCCGGAGTAAGCTATGCTACGGCAGGGGTTTTAGGGAATAATGATGATATATTAATCTATGAAGAAAAGTTTGTTACCAGTAGCTACTATGGGAAAAAATACATTTGGTTATCGCTGGATAACAACAATACGAAATATGTAAGAGCAGATTATGTGGATAACGTAATATATAAAACCATATACGGAAAAACAACATCTAGTTTGAATTACAGAAAAGGTGCAGGTACCAATATGCCTCTTGTGGGAACCTTTAAATCCGGGGAGAGTTTAAATATAGTGGCTAAAGCCAGAAACAAAGCGAATCAACTCTGGTATAAGGTTAAGGTCGGAAGTAGCTATTACTATGTAAGTGCGGAATATGTAAAGCTCACAGGAACAAGCACTGGAGATTCGGATGTCAGTGTTCCAAGTAAACCTAATATGACAAATGAAGAGTTTGAAGCATTCATAGAAGAGCAGGGATTTCCTGAGAGTTATAAGGTTGAGCTTAGGAAATTACATGAAGAAAATCCTAGTTGGGTATTTTATGCTCAACAGATAGATATTCCGTTTGATACAGTGGTTGATAAGGAAGCCAAAACCGGCAAGTATAGTCCAAGCTTAATACATAGCATTTACCCTGAGTCATATAAGTCTGTGGCTGATGGGGATTATATATTCGGAAAATATGCTGTTACGCAGATAAAAGGAAGCACTAACAGTGTATTTATATATAATAACGGTGAAGTTGATATTAATAGTGAAACTTATACATCATCCACAAGTACATCGGAAGGCTACATTTGGCTGGAAATTACTTTTAATGGTAAAAGAGGCTTTGTAAAGGCTTCGGAAATTTATGGTGAAAGTTATCAAAGTGTTAAAGCCACTGCTAACCACTCCACTAATATTAGAGCCGGCGCGGGAACTTCAATGACTATTTTAGGTAAATATGAAGTAGGAGATACTGTTGATGTTGTTATGAAAGCAACTGACAGCAACGGACTAAGCTGGTATAAAATTAAATACAACGGAGATTATGCGTATGTGTATGCTCCAAATTTTGATTTGCAAAATAGTATAAAGTCAGGCCTAGGTCGCCTTACCAATAAAGGTGAATACATTCCTCATGATGCTACCTGCTGGTTTACGGCGGATAGATCTGCAGTGGCATATTATATGGATCCAAGGAATTTCCTTAACTCCGATGATATATACATGTTTGAGGATCTTTCATTCCATGAAGATTATCAAACGGTGGATCTGATAGATAGGATAATTTCAGGTACTCAATTGGAGAAGAATGGATTCAAAGCTTCTTGGTTTGTGGAAGCAGGTAAAACCTATGAGGTAAGCCCTGTACATTTAGCTGCCAGAGCCAAGGTGGAAACCGGAGGCGGCACCGGATATGCAATATCGGGAGTTACATTTACTTATGGAAGCAGTACATACAGTGGTATATATAACCCGTATAATATTGGAGCAACCAGCGGAACAAATCCTGTGGTTAAAGGTTTGTACTGGGCAGCAACAGGAACCACATATCAGAGACCTTGGAATGATAAGAAAAAAAGTGTTATGGGTGGAGCACAGTTTATAGCCAGCGGATATATTAATAATAATCAGAACTCCATTTACACTCAGAAATTTAATGTTGCCAATGGCCTTAGCAATGTGGCTACTCACCAATATATGACTAATATTACGGCGCCTTTACAGGAAGCTGCAGCTGTAAAAAAACAATATGAAGGCTTGGGAATTACCGATGAACAATTAACATTCATAATTCCTGTGTATAAAGATATGCCTATGGAAGCAACGGAAAAACCTTCTTCAACGGGAAATAATAATTATTATCTAAGTTCTTTGGAGGTAACAGGTTATAACTTTACCGGATCATTTGATAAGGATGTAACGGTATATACGGTTAGCGGAACATTGCCTTTTGGTGTTAACAGTATAAATGTTAAAGCCTTTGCAAACTCTAAGGATGCCATAATAACAGGTAACGGATCAAATAATCTTGTTAGTGGTAAAAACATCATAACAATAAAGGTTACTTCATCAAGTGGCAAAATAAAAACTTATAAAATTGTAGTTTACAGAGATTAAAAAAAAGCGGTTTAACCGCTTTTTTTAATACCTTGATGGGTGTTTCTTGATTCCAATTCGTTATTAATCATATTTAGTATAGTTCTTTTTTTATAGCTCCATTTAGGGGTTAATAATATGGGCCTGGGAGCATCGGCGCTCAACCTATGTATGGTGATATCTTCAGGAATAATCTCCAACAAATTAATTACCAAATCAACATATTCTTCTATTGAATCAAAAGACTCGTAGCATGGCATTAATTTAGCTAGACTGGAATTTTTTACAACATTTAGCATATGAAGCTTTATACCAAATACATTATTATTGCATACATATTTTACAGTATTAAACATGTTCTCCCGGTTTTCTCCCGGAAGGCCAAGTATAACATGAACCACAGCCTTTATATTTCTTTTTCTAAGCTTGATAATAGCATCATCAAAATCATCTAAAGTATATTTGAGATTTAAAAATTCCATGGAGGATTTTTTAGTTGTCTGGAGACCTAATTCAACCCACAAAAAATGATTATTATTGATTTCAGTCAATAAATCCAAAACCTCATCATCTAAGCAGTCAGGCCTAGTTCCTATTACCAGGCCCTTTATATGAGGATCATTAAGAGCCTCATAATACTTGCTTTTTAATATCTCCACAGGAGCATACGTATTAGTGTGGTTTTGAAAATATGCCAAATAGTTGGCATCAGGCCATTTGTTTGACAAAAGTTCTATTTGTTTTGGAATATCTGATGCGAATTCACCTGAACCATTTTCAGAGCAAAATAAACAGCCCCCGTATCCCTTTGTGCCATCTCTGTTGGGGCAGGTAAATCCACCATCCAATGCTAATTTTATGGTTTTACCACCAAATTCCTTTTTTAAATACTCATTTATTGAATAATAACGCTTTTTCATATATTTTACTTTCTTTTTTCATTATTATATACAAATTCCATTAAACATATGATATAATAATATGCTATAAATGTGAATAGTATTTTGGAGGAATTTTTATGAAAATTATTACAGAAGGGCTATACACCGGTAGAAATGAGTTGGAATATAATGCCACCTATTCAAATTTGACGGATGCTAATTTGGAGGCTAACAAACCGAATGTTTTACTGCATAGCTGCTGCGGACCTTGCAGTACAGCTGTAATAGAAAGATTAGCCCCTTCTTTTAATATAACAGTGTTCTTCTACAATCCAAATATTACTGATGCGGATGAATACTATAAAAGAAGAGACAGTCAATTAAAATTTTTGGAAAAATTTAATACGGAGCATCATAAGGAGTATTTTGTGGACTATTTGGAAGGAGAATATAATCCTCAGTGTTATCTTAATCTTACTTCCAATATGAAAAATGAACCGGAGGGTGGCCTTAGGTGCAATATATGCTTTAGATTAAGGCTGGAGAGAACGGCAGAAGTGGCAAAAGCTTTAGGCAAGGATTGCTTTGCAACGACACTAACTGTTAGCCCGCATAAGAATTATGATGTTATTTCGTCAATAGGTAATATAATATCAGAATCATTAAACATACCTTATTTGGATGAGAATTTCAAAAAAAAGGGCGGATTTAAGAGAAGTATAGAATTATCTAAAAAATATAATCTTTATAGACAAGATTATTGTGGATGTGATTACTCTAAGAGAAATAAAAATATATAAGGGGGAATTATTATGAGTAAAGTTATTAGTCCTAGAGATTACCGGTCAGAGCTGGGGTTACTGGAGACACAAAGAGGGATCAAGAAGATCAAAGATTATTTTCAACAGGAATTGGCTTATGGCCTTCAATTAAGAAGGGTATCGGCTCCGCTGTTTGTCTTTCCCGAAACAGGTTTAAATGATAATTTAAACGGTTATGAAAGAAGAGTAGAATTTACTTTGGGGGATTTGGATGAAAAGAAAGTAGAAGTAGTACAATCCTTGGCAAAATGGAAGAGAATGGCATTGGGTAAGTATGAGATAGAGCCGGGTAACGGAATCTATACTGATATGAACGCAATAAGAAGAGATGAGGAACTCGATAATCTACATTCAATATATGTGGACCAATGGGATTGGGAAAAGGTAATAACTAAAGAACAAAGAAACATGGAGTATTTGGAACAAACTGTAGTAACAATTTATAATGCTATTAAAAATTTAGGGGATTATGTTAATAGATTATATAGGGATATTCAAACAGAGCTTCCAAATGAGATTAAGTTCATTACAACCCAGGAATTAGAAGACAGATGGCCTGACAAAACACCAAAAGAAAGAGAAGACCTAATAACAAAGGAACACGGTGCCGTGTTTATTGAAAAAATAGGCGGAAAGCTAAAGTCCGGAAATAAGCATGACGGAAGATCGCCGGATTATGATGATTGGGAACTAAACGGTGATATTATTCTTTGGAATGAAGTGTTGGATATGGCCTTTGAGATTTCCTCAATGGGAATAAGAGTTGATTCAGCTGCTATGCTGAAGCAGCTAAAAATAGATGGATCTATGGACAGGGCATCTCAAGATTTTCATAGGGATGTAATTGACAATGTATTGCCATATTCTATAGGTGGCGGTATAGGCCAGAGCAGACTGTGTATGTATTTCCTAAGGAAGGCCCATATCGGAGAAGTTCAGGTTTCAGTTTGGCCTGAGAATATGATTGATGAATGCAAGAAGAATAACATACATTTGTTATAAGGAGTTACTTTGAATTACTATAATATAATTGTAGATAATAAAAGTTATAATACGGATTTACCATATACCTATGCTTCCGATGCGGATTTACAAATCGGAAGCAAGGTATATGTTAATTTTTCAAACAGAAAAAAATTATCAACAGGATATGTGGTTGAATCCCATGTAAAGCCCATAATCAAATTGGACGGTATAAAAAATATAGTAGAAGTTGATGAGGAGAAATCACTAAATCAAGAGATAATCAAGACGGCAAAATGGATAAAGCAAAGATATGGAGTTAGATTCATTGATGCCATTAAGCTTTTTACCGTCAGCGGTGAAAGACCAAATGAAAAGATCATAAAAAAAATTTATAGCAATGATAATGATCCAATTGAATTAAATAAAGAACAAACAAATGCCAAGAAAAGCATCTGTAAATCGATCGAAATGGGAGAGCAGAGGGCTTTTCTTATTAATGGAGTGACTAATTCGGGTAAAACCGAGATATACATGGAAGCTATTTCAAAAGCTTTGGAATTAAATAAGAATGCCATATATTTGGTGCCTGAAATAGCCCTTACTAAGCAAACTAAAGAAAGACTGATAAACCGATTCGGAGAAGAAAATATAGCTATTATTCATAGCAAGCTAGTGGGTTCTGAGAGACTTAAACAATGGCTTAGAATAAAAAAAAGAGAAGCGAAAATAGTAATCGGTACAAGGTCAGCCATATTTGCACCACTAGATAATATCGGTGCAATAATTATAGATGAAGAACATGAAGCAACATATAAAGCCGATAAAACTCCAAAATACGAGACCATAGATATTGCTTTTAAAAGGGCGCAAAACCATAATGCGGTTATTGTAATGGGTAGCGCTACTCCGTCTGTAGTTTCATATAATCGCTCATTGACGGGTATTTATGAAAGAATAGATATTAAAAACAGAGTTGGCGGAGGTGAATTACCCAAAATATCTGTAATAGATATGAGAGTTGAAACAAAAAAGGGCAACTTTTCACCATTTAGTGAAGCCCTTTATAAGGAGATAGATAACACCGTAAAGGTCAAACAACAGGTTATACTATTCATAAACAGAAGGGGATACTATACCGCCGTACAATGCTTAGAGTGCGGGTATAGGGTAAACTGTGAGCGCTGCGGTGTAGCCATGACATACCATAAAAATGAAGATGAAATGATATGTCATTATTGCGGCAAAAAAGAAAAAGTGATAAAAACATGCCCAAGGTGCGGAAGTAAATATATAAAAATGGGGGGAATGGGCACTGAGAAAGTTGAAGAAGAGATAAAAAAAATATTTAAAGAATACTCCATTGAGAGAATTGATCTGGATATAGCAAAAAAACAAACTGAAGTGGATGCCATATTGAGTAGATTTTCTAAAGGGGAAACAGATATATTGATAGGAACTCAAATAATTGCCAAGGGATTGGATTTTAAAAATGTAGGATTGGTGGGAATTATTTCGGCGGATATATCATTAAATATTCCCGATTACAGATCAAGTGAAAGGACTTTCCAATTGATTACTCAGGTGGCAGGTAGAGCAGGAAGAGGAATAGGCAATGGAAATGTAATTATTCAAACATATAATCCTGATAATTATGCAATAAAAAGTGCCATGGAATATGATTATGAAGCTTTCTATAATATAGAGATTAATCACAGAAAAACTATGAAATATCCACCTTTTACTGACATTATTGTGGTAATGTTTATATCGGATAGCTATAAGGTTGGATGGGGTTATGCCAATGAATGTAAATACAAATTAAAACCCGATTCGCAAAGCGTTATATATGAAGTAAAAGTAATCAGCAGATATAAAATGAATAATAAGTATCAATGCTATTTCATGATAAAATGCAGTAAAAATTACAGAAATAAATGTATTAAGGAACTATCATCTTTCAGAAACGAAATGAAAGAATGTATATTAGATATAGATGTTAATCCATACGGAATCATATAGGAGGATAAAATGGCGATTAGAAATGTGACAACTGAGGGCGATGAAATACTAAGAAAGAATTGCAAGGAAATAAAAAATATCAATGACAGGATAAAGCTGCTTGCAGATGACATGATAGAAACCATGAGAAAGGAAAATGGTGTAGGCCTTGCAGCTCCCCAAATAGGAGTAATGAGAAGAATATTTGTAGCAGAGCCGGAACCTGATAATATCTACATAATGATTAATCCTACCATATTGTCTGAGGAAGGGGTACAAGAGTCCACAGAAGGCTGTCTTAGTGTTCCCGGCTATATGGGCTTTGTAGAGCGTCCCATGAAAATTATCATGGAAGCTACGGATTTGGAAGGTGAAAGACATAAGTATGAATTCACAGGCTTTTATGCGGTGGTAATGTCCCATGAAAACGATCATTTAAATGGTATCTTATACACTGATAAAGCCAAAGAAACAATGACTAATGAAGAATATGAGGCCATGCTTATGGAAATGGAAGAGGATGAAGAGTAATGAAGATAGTATTTATGGGTACTCCGGATTTTGCTGTTGAATCTTTAAAGCTTTTGATAAATTCAAGACATGAGATAATGGCAGTAGTCACCCAACCGGACAAAAAAAGAAACAGAGGTAAGGTAACATTTTCACCTGTGAAAGAGCTGGCATTAAAAAATAACATAACGGTATTACAGCCCATAAGAATAAAAGAGGATGATGAATTTTATGCTAGGCTAAAGGAATTTTCTCCTGATTTGATAGTTGTGGTTGCCTTCGGACAAATATTGCCAAAAAAAATATTAGATCTGCCAAGGATGGGGTGCATCAATGTGCATGGTTCCCTATTACCTAAACTAAGGGGAGCATCCCCCATACACCACGCAATTTTAAACGGCGAAGAAATAACAGGCATATCTATTATGAGAATGGAAGAAGGATTGGACAGCGGACCTGTTTATACCATGGAAGCAACAGAGGTTGATGAAAAACAAATTGAAGAATTGCATGATGAATTGGCCAAGATAGGTGGAAAGCTGTTAATCAATACCATTGATGAGATTGAATATAACAATCTGGAGCCTAAAGAACAAAACCATGAATTAAGTAGTTATGCTCCCATAATTAATAAAAGCGACGGAAGAATAGATTTTAATGACAGCGCCGAAAGTATTATAAGGAAAATTAGGGCGTTCAATGTGTGGCCGGGAGCATATGCAACATTAGATGATAAAAAATATAGATTCTATAAGGCTGAAATAAATAGAATAAATAGCGATGAAGACCCGGGAACCATAATCAAAACAGATAAGGATATCCTGATTAAATGTGGTAGGGATGCGGTATCAATAACTGAAATTCAAGTAGAAGGCAAGAAAAGAATGAGTGTAAATGATTTCCTAAAGGGTAATCATATTGAAACGGGAAGTAGATTTATATAGGAGAGTAAGATGTTTTTAGATTATTATAGCTCGATGATAATATTAATACCTGCAATAATATTTGCAATGGTAGCACAAGCTTCAGTAAAAAATAATTTTGCAAAGTATTCAAAAATAAGAAATTACAGAAACATGTCCGGTGCAGAAGCAGCCAGGAGAATACTTGATAAGAACGGTCTTAATACTGTTGTAATAAACAGAGTTCCGGGAAATTTATCAGATAACTATAATCCTGCAAACAGAACTTTAAATCTTTCACAAGAGGTATATGACGGCAAATCTATTAGTTCTGTAAGTGTCGCCTGTCATGAAGTTGGTCACGCCATACAGCATTCAAAAAATTATATTCCATTAAAGTTAAGAAATAGTATAGTTCCTGCTGTAAATTTTGCATCATCAGCTGCATGGCCACTAATAATACTAGGTATAATAATGTCAAGCCAAAGTGTCATGGGTGGAGTTTTATTTAACATAGGGGTAATAACATTTATGGTTGTAGTGGCATTTCATTTAGTCACATTGCCGGTGGAGCTTAATGCTAGCAGTAGAGCAATTGGTGAAATGAGAGAAGCATATATAATCACCGATGAAGAGATTACAGGGGCTAAGAAGGTATTAAGGGCAGCAGCCATGACATATGTGGCGGCGCTAGCGGTTGCCGTGGCAAATTTGGTTAGGATTTTACTTATAAGAGGTAATAGGTAATGAATAACGATAGATTGGCAATTTTTCAATCTTTAAAAGAGGTTATAATAGATAATGCATATTCAAACTTGTCAATTAACAAGAACATTGACAGGTTTAATGTATATTCCGGTAGCTATGTTAGGAATAACGTTAAGGGTGTTTTAAGAAACCTTATGCTACTGGATTTTTATATTGACAATTTGGCAAACAATGGAATTAAAAGTATTAAAGATAATGATTTGATCCTACTTAGGATGGGCATTTATGAGATAATGCTAATTGATAGCATTCCCAATTATGCCACTGTTAATGAGATAGTGGAGATAGCAAAGAAAAAATGTAAAGGCAGAGATAAATTCATAAACGGTATTTTGAGAAATTACATAAGGAGAAAGGGCGATATAAAACTACCCTCAAATCCAATGGATAAGGTGTCTGTTGAACAGTCTTTCCCCAAATGGTTAGCAGAAATGATATTTGAGCAATTCGGAAGCGAAGAAGGTCTGAAAATAATTGAAGGTTTGAATTCTATTCCTTTGTTGACATTAAGAGTAAACAGATTAAAAACAAATAGGGATGACGTTCTAAAAGAGTTAAGGGATACAATACCCGCCGAAAGTAACAATAATGTAATTATTGTAAATGAAGGTGATGTGTTAAATAGTGATTGCTATAAAAACGGGAAAATAAGTGTTCAAGGTATAGCCTCAATAAATGCCATTAATTGCTTAAATCCTGTAAAGGGAAGCAGAGTTTTGGATATGTGTGCTGCTCCGGGAGGTAAAACTACTTATATGGCCGAGCTAATGAATAATGATGGTCATATCCTAGCATGTGATATATATGATCACAGATTAAATCTTATTAATAAGGAATGCAAAAGACTAAATATAGATATAGTGGAAACAAAAGCCATGGATGGAACAAGCTTTGATAAAGATATGGAAAAGAGCTTTGACTATGTACTTGCCGATGTTCCATGCTCGGGATTAGGTGTAATTAATAAAAAACCTGAAATAAGGTATAATATAACAAAAGAAAAAATAGAACAGCTTTTAGATATACAGCTTGGTATACTTAAAAACGCCGGAGAATATGTTAAAATTGGCGGTTATATACTTTACAGTACGTGTACAATAAACAAAGATGAAAATGAAGGCATAATTAATAAGTTTCTAAATAATAATGATAAATTTAAACTAGTTGAAAAATATACTGCTTTACCTTATAATGGAAAAGTAGATGGTTTTTTCTATTGTAAATTATGCAGATTAAACTAATAGAGAGGTAATAATGAAAACAGGATTATTAACAGACAGAGGAAGGCGTAGAATAAAGAATGAAGATTATATCAAGGGTATAAATGACATTAACCTGTATTTGTTAGCAGATGGTGTTGGAGGAAATAGATCCGGAGAGATTGCCAGCAAAGAAACCGTTGAAACCTTTGCAAAGTACATAAAGCTTAGATATAAGGATTTAAATGATGAGAACGAATTAATCAAGCTTTTGGAAGAAGGTATAATATTTGTCAATAACAAGATATATAACCTGGCTAATTCAAAGGAAGATTATCAGGGAATGGCCACTACTTTTGTTTATGTTTTGATTAGGGATAATACGGCCTATGTGGGAAATATCGGAGACAGTAGAGCTTATCTTATACATAACAATGAAATAATACAAATAACCGATGATCATACATATGTGAATGAGTTGGTTAAAGCAGGTATGATAACTAAAAAAGAAGCTTCCAAACACAGTAAGAAAAATATTATAACAAGGGCTATCGGAGCGGAAGATAAAGTAATAATGGATTTATACACATTACCTGTGGAAGATGAAGATATAATTATATTGTGTAGCGACGGGTTATACGACGAGCTTTCTGATAAGAAAATATGCAAAACTGCTGTCGAAAACGAAGATATGCAGGCTTGTGCAAATATATTGATAAAAGATGCAAATAATCATGGAGGAAATGATAATGTTTCCGCAATATGTATAAAAATAATGGAGGATAATGAGAAAAATGAGTAATAGGTTGCTTTCAGGCAGGTATGAATTGCTTGAAAAAATTGGAGAAGGAGGAATGGCTGTTGTATATAAAGCTAAGGATAAATTATTAAATAGGTTTATCGCAGTCAAGATACTTAGGCCGGAATTCACAAAGGATGCTTCTTTTGTGGAGAGCTTTAAAAGAGAATCGCAATCCGCAGCAGGATTATCTCATCCAAATATCGTAGGAGTTTATGATGTAGGTAGAGAAGGTAATATTAATTACATAGTAATGGAGCTCGTAGATGGCAAAACTTTAAGCGAAGTAATTGCCGAAGAAGCACCTATGGATTATAAAAAGGTTATTGATATTACAAAACAATTGGCTTCAGCTCTTAAGCTTGCCCATAGTAATAATATAATTCATAGGGATGTAAAACCCCACAATATATTAATTACGAGTGATGGAATAGCAAAATTGGCTGACTTTGGTATTGCCAAGGCAGTAAATGATGCCACGCTATCCACAAACAATTCCATAATAGGTTCTGTTCATTACTTTTCACCGGAACAGGCAAGGGGTAATTATGTAGATGAAAGATCTGACATTTACTCTTTAGGTATTGTTATGTATGAAATGCTTACCGGAAAAGTACCATTTGATGCGGATAATCCGGTTTCAATAGCTTTAAAGCATATTAATGACGAAATAGTTCCTCCTACTCAAATAGTGGAGGGAATACCACCGGCTTTGGAAAGAACAGTTCTGAAAGCCACAGACAAATATCAAACCAATCGATATAAAAGTGCTGATGAATTGATTGAAGAGCTTGATAATATTGAATTTGTTACAAGAGTAGTGGGGAATTCAGTATTTTTGGCAGCATCTGAAAAGGTGGAACAAAGCAGAAATAATGCCAATGATGATGAGCAAGATGAAAATGAAACAGAGGTAACTAAAAAAAGATCCTTTGCTAATTTTGGAGAAGATAAAAAGAAGAGAAATATAATTATTGCAGTAGTTATAGCTGTTTGCCTTATTCCGATTGGTTATTTGATAACAACAATGCTTGTAGAAGCCAACAGCTTGGTAACGGTACCCGACTTAACTAACCTTTCCTATGATGAGGCCAAAAATGATTTGGAGGCCTTGGGACTTAGCATAGAAGAAGGGGAAGAAATGTTTAGTGCTGAAGTAGAAGAGGGTAAAATTGCAGGACAAGATCCTAAATCAGGAGAAGAAGTAAAAAAAGGCATGCTTATCACAGTTAACCTTAGTAAGGGTAAACAGGAAGGCGCTATACCTAATATAGTTGACATGAATTATGAAAATATATCTGATTATCTTGACGAATATGGTTTTGTGCTCGGAGTTGTAAAATCAGAAACAAGTACTGAACCTGAAGGCACAATACTTTCCCAATCACCTAAAGCAGGAGAGTTGAAGGAAAAGGGCGAAAGAATTGATATAGTCATAAGTGATGGTAAAGGTGAAAAAGAAGGCATAGTACCTTCTGTAACCGGAATGGATGTGGATGCCGCCAAGAAGCTTATTAAAGATGCAGGTTTCGAGGTTGGAATCATAACCTATGATGAAAGTGAAATCTATGCTGAAGGTTATGTTATGTGGCAGGAATATGCGGCTAATACTAATTTGCAGCAAGGAACCACAATTGATATAAGGGTAAGTAAAGGTGCGCCTGTGGTGGATCCCGGAGAAAGTATAGGTGGAGAAGACCCTACTGATCCGGAGGAATCTACAGAGTAATATGATAGGCAAGGTTGTTAAAGGAATAGGCGGCTTCTACTTTGTTAAATATGACGGGGAAATTATAAGAGGACAGGGTAGAGGTCTGCTTAAAAGAAACAACAAATTAATAAAGGTAGGGGATAATGTTGAATTTCAGATAAGAGATGATAATGAATGCATTATAACCAAAGTGCTCAAAAGGAAAAATGAGTTTATTAGACCTTCCATAGCTAATATAGACAGGTTGATTGTTACTTTTTCAGCAACTGATCCCCAGCCTAATTACTTATCAGTTGACAAACTTTGTGTAATTTCAGAATACTATAATGTACCTGTTAATATATTGATTACAAAAATTGATTTAGTAGATGAATCACAGGTAAATGAAATTTACGATATTTATAAAGATGTATATAAAACCTTTAAAATAGATGCACTTAGTGGCATTGGTCTAAGGGAATTGATGGAAGAACTAAAGGGGAAAACTGTTGCCCTGGCAGGGCCTTCAGGGGTAGGAAAATCTACAGTTTTAAATGCCATAGTGCCTAATAAAGACATTGAAACAGGAGCTATAAGCGATAAAACAAAACGAGGGAAACATACCACCAGGCATGCGGAGATTTTTTCATTGGATGGAGATACCAATATATTTGACACACCGGGATTTACATCCTTGGAGATGCCAATAATGGAAATAAAAGAATTGGGTTCTTTATTTCCTGAATTTAGTAAACATGGAAAATGTAAATACAGTGATTGTATACATATCAATGAGCCGGAATGTGCAATTAAGGATGCTTTAAAGCTTAAATTTATTAACATGAGCAGATATAATTCATATATCAAAATGATAGAAGAAATAAACAATAACAGAAGATATTAACGGAGGATATCATGATAAAAGTAGCACCATCATTATTGGCAGCTGATTTTTCAAAATTGGGAGAAGAAGTGGTAAAGGTATGTAATGCCGGTGCTGATTATCTCCATATAGATGTTATGGACGGACATTTTGTACCTAATATAAGCTATGGTGCTTCAGTCATGAAAAGTCTAAATAATATAACTACAATTCCCTATGATGTTCATTTAATGATTAGTGACCCTGATAAATACATAAATGATTTCGTCACCGAAAAAACCGAGTTTATTACCGTGCATCAAGAGGCATGTATACATCTGGACAGAACAATCCGAGAAATAAAGAGACTAGGGGTCAAATCCGGAGTTTCTATTAACCCTGGGACACCTATAAGTGTTCTTAAAGATGTATTAGAAGATGTTGATTTGGTACTGGTTATGTCTGTTAATCCGGGATTTGGCGGACAGAAGTTCATAAGAAAGACATTATCTAAAGTAGATGAGCTATACAAAATAAGGGAAGAAAAGGGTTATACTTATAAGATTGAAATAGATGGCGGAGTAAATATTGATAATGCCAGGGAAATAAAAGACGCGGGGGCTGATATACTTGTTGCAGGTTCAGCTGTTTTCAATGCCGATGACATAGCTAAACGTATTAAACAATTAAAAGAGATATAATTAAATATTAGAAATAAAAAATAAGAGCTTAGTTTATTTAATAAACTAAGCTCTTTTATATTATTATTCAGTAGGTTCCTCCGGTTCAGTAGGTTCCTCCGGTTCCTCCGGTTCTTCCGGCTCTTCCGGTTCAACAGGAATAGTAAACGGTACCCATTTTTCATCCGGTGATATAGGATACTTACTAGGATCAGGGTTATACTTATAGCTATAATAAATTGGTATTACGCCGCCATCCTTAAAGTATTTTGTTGTTCTGTTTTCATAAGGCCTATCATATCCTGTAATTTGTTTGGTATTTGGAGTATATGGTGTTGCTAAATAGCCTGTTTCAACATCAATTGTAACTGTCCTTTTAAGGGAACTTAAGCTAGGTCCTCCGGCAGTTCCTGATGTGTAATATTCTCCTCCCGAGTAAACTACATTTGAAGGCATTTCTTTGTAACTACCTTCTTTAGCAGCAGGGATTTGGTTCATTATTCTTCCCCATAATCTGGCTGCCATTCCGCTCATGCTGGATAATTTAATGTTTACATCTGTTCCTATCCAAACGGAAGCGGCATAACTAGGAGTAAAACCATCAAACCATATATCATATTCATTTGATGTAGTTCCGGTTTTACCACCGGCTCTTACGCCTGATATACCTGCAGGGCCGGCAATACCATCTGTGATAACGGATTTTAGCATATCTGTCATTATCCATGCTACGCCTTCATCTAATACTTTTGTAGCTTCAGATACAGATGTTAGTATTTCTTCATCATTTCTATTACAAACCTTTGTGTATAGTACCGGACTTTTTACAACTCCGCCATTTGGGAAAGTGCAGTAAGCAGCCGACATTTCCAATGGGGTTACGCCGTTTGTCATACCGCCCAAAGCAAGTGCTGCAGGGTTCATATCACTTACATCGCCTTCGGTGTCTAAAGTTGTTATACCATATTTTTCTACTAAATCAGCAGAAAATTCTGCGCCAACCTGCTGCCATATCTTAACTGCAACTACATTAACCGATAATTGAAGACCTCTACGCATTGTCATCAGCCCTTTATATCCGCTGTATGAGTTCTTAGGCCATAAGCTTCCACTGGATGTATACATAGGTTCATCATCAATTATTGAACCTGCTGTTAGATATCTTCCATATAATTCAGTGCCTTGTCCGCAATTGTCAAAATCCACAAATGGGAACAGCTCTCCGCTTTCAGCTAGTTCATAACTCTTTTGAAGTGCCGCTGAGTAAACAGCTAAAGGTTTAATTGAAGATCCCGGTTGTCTAGGATTAACTGCTCTGTTGTATAGCATTCTTCCTTCAATTTCTCTACCACCAACCAAAGCTTTTACTTGACCGGTTCCAACTTCGGTGATAGCCATAGCTGCCTGGGGCTGGATTACTTTTTGTCCCAGAGAATATGAAGTGGCAGATAAAGCCAGTTTTCCATCTAATTCAGTGAAGAAATCAGGATTCTCCTGTATGAATTCTGCGGATATAACTAAGTTATTATCTGCATCTCTGGATTTATATCCTTGGGGGATATTAATAAAGCCTCCCGGTATTGAGTAATATGCACCTTCATATACATACATATGCTTAAATTCCAAGCTATAATCGGCTTCTCCGCCCACAGTGGTATTATATATATTGAAACGCTTGCCTGTCATAATTGTGATTGATCCATCATCGTTTCTTTTATATTCATCATCCCTAAATTTAAATATGCCTTCATCGGTAAAAAATGAATCATAGGAATACATCATTATTTCGCCCTTAGGAGATATAATGTTTCCGTCGGAATCTTTACGTACTCCCACAAGGTAAGGGAAATTGCTTCTGTTTTCGAATTCCTTTTCAATTATTGATTGTGCTTGGGAATCCAGTGTTGAATAAATTTTTAATCCACCATCATAAACCCTTGAATGAGCTTCTTCATAAGTTAAATCGTACTCAGTCATCATATCTTGTATTACTGTTTTGATTAAGTAGTCTGTAAAATATGAAGTATATGAATTTGATTTATCAAAATAAGGGTTCAGTACTTCTGATATGCTTATATCCTTGTTTTCTTCATATTCTTCATCTGTTATATAATTTTGCTCTTTCATCAATCTGAGAGTTAAATTACGTCTGTCAGATGATTTGTCATTCCATACATAAGAACCATTATCGCCTCTTTGTAGTATGTTTTGGCTTTCTTCCGTCAATTCATCATTGCTAACATATTTTATTAGAGAGAAGTAATCCGGTGCTTGAGGAAGGGCAGCTAGAGCCGCGCATTCAATCAAATTAAGATCCTGAACATCCTTGGAAAAATATGCCTGGGAAGCTGTTTGTACGCCATGGCAGCCATAACCCAAATAAATTGTGTTTAAGTAGGCTGTTATTATCTGCTCTTTTGTCAGAGTTTTTTCAATTTCATAAGCGTAATAAGCCTCAATAATTTTTCTGTTCATACTACGTTTAGACATTACATCCGGTAAATATACATTACGGGCCAATTGCTGGGTAATTGTGCTTGTACCGCTGATTTGACCTCCGCCAAATACGGATTCTTTGATTGCACCAAGTATTCTTATCCAGTTAAAACCGTTATGATCCCAAAAGGTCTTGTCCTCTATGGCAATAAATGAATTCACCAGATTTTCCGGCATATCATCATATTCAATTATTGTACGATTCTCATTGGCAAAAACACTGTCAAGCTTTTCGCCTTTGTCATCATAGATAATTGATGTTTCCGATATCATGTCATACATATGTTCCGGCTCAATATCGGGAGCGCTGTTTATGATGCTTATGACATATCCTATACCAATGGCAAAACAAAGTATAAATACAGCCAAAATTGTCAGTAAAATGTGTTTGATATTAGCCCTATATTTTTTGTTACGCTTCATTTTACCATTCACAGAAATCTTTTTTTCTCCATTTTCATCATAGTAGTCATTTTCTAACCTAAAAAAGCCGACAATACTAAATTTTCCTTTGCCAGAATTTTTATTTTTTATTTTGTTTTTCTTATCTTTCTTTGTTTTTAATTTTTTCCTTTTTTCGGAATTATTTGATGATTCTTCGACTTCTTCTAATTCATTTAAAAAGTCATCACTTTCATTTTCATTAAATTTTGAAAGAAAATCATCAATATCTTTTTTCTTATCTTTGCCTTTATCAGCCAATGTTATTACCTCCTTGCATAGATACATGGATTATACCATAAAATGTTTGATTTTCATATATTATTAGATAATTTAATTGAATCTTAATAATTAGGTTGATAATATAATAGTAGTGTGTAGATTTGAAGCCGGGTGTGTGTATGAGAAAAAAACTATTTTACTATGGATTGGTATTACTAACTGCCTATCTGATGTCATATTTAATCATTGATTTAAGAGTTGTTAATGCATTAATAACTTTGACTCTTTTATTTTGTCTTGTTTGTATTTTATTTATTAAATTAATCAAATACAGAAATATTATTATCAAGCTAACCTTGATATTTATATTGGGCGTAGGATGTTTTGCCCAGGAATATATAAAGTATATAAATGCGGAGGACTATTTTAATACCAATTATAACGAGTACTCAGGAGAGATAATTGATATTAGATTAAAGGAAGATAATTACTATGAAGCTTTGATTAAACCAGAGGGTACAAAACTGAAGGTGCTGGGTTACTTTAAGGCGGAAGATAATTTGGGGAATATTATCGGGAATAGATATATATTTAAAGGTAAAGTAAATATACCGGATGAGGCCAGAAACCCCGGGTGTTTTAACTATCGCCTTTATTTAAAGTCAAAAGGTATATGCAGGATACAACAAATCGATTCCATGGCAATTATTGACCGGGGCAAGGGAATAAATAAGCTAAGGGGTTATATATTAAATAAAAGGGAAGGCTTTCTAAGGATATATAAAGATAATGGCATGGTAAATGCCTTATTATTTGGCGAAAAAGCCTATTTAAATGAAGATGTGTATGAAAGGTTCAAACTTAATGGCATAGCTCATATTTTGGCCGTTAGCGGACTTCACATAGGAATAATTTATGCATTGTTCCTATGGCTTATAAGGGGGAGTAAGAATAAACTGTATGGTTTAATTTTCATTGTTTTTTTATTGGCATACGGAATAATGACAATGTTTAGTCCTTCCTGTGTTAGAGCCATATTTATGGTGATAATAAGTATGGGAGCCTTTTATTATGACAGAAGATTTGATTCTTTATCAGCATTATCATTTACTTTTATTGTCTTTACCTCATATAATCCCTATGTTATTTTCAATATCGGGTTTAAATTCTCTTTTATCGCAGTACTTGGCATCTGTTTCATAATGCCAAGAATAAAGCCTTATTTGGGAAGCTTTTTTTCGACGATAATCGCAGCACAGATCACAATAATACCAGTTATTGCCTATGAATTAAACTATATCTGCCTAATGTCGTTTTTTTCAAATATATTAATGATACCACTTGTGGGTATATTGGTTCCCATACTTATAGTTCATCTTTGCATTTACCTTTTAACGGGGTTTAAATTACTAATATTAGCAAAAATTGTAATATCAATTACCGACATATTGATATATATTAATGATTATATATATCAATTTAATATATTTATTATGGATAATAAAGGTTTTAATCTTTCTATATTATTCCTATATTACAGTATAATATTTTTTCTTTTTTCCGAGACATACCTGATATTTAGAAACAGAAAAAGAAATAAAGAGATCTTAGCTTTTTACCTTATAATCTCTTTATTGGCCCTTAATATATATTCATATAGCAAAAACGACTACTTGGATTATGAAATGGTTTTTATTGATGTGGGCCAGGGCGATGCGATTCACATAAGAGATGATAAATATGATATACTTATCGACGGAGGAGGCCACTATAAAAAAAATATCGGTGAAGATGTTTTAAAGGTATATCTGCTAAAAAACAGAGTTAATGATTTGGATTTGGCTATTCCAACCCACTTACATATGGATCATTTTAAAGGTATATATGAGTTAAATGATGTATATGATATAAAAAGCATAATGGCCTTTTACGGTTATGAAGGACATACAGAACATGATATTTTTGATAAATATTTGAAGGTAGGGGACGTAATAACCTTTAGCGAAAAACTTGATATTGAAATATTATGGCCCATATTATCTAAAAATGAGGCCTTTGACATCGATGATGAAAATATAGTAAATATGGTTTTAAAGGTTAAATATGATAATGTTTCCATAATCATCACCGGCGATTTATTAAAGGAAGGCGAAAAAAGAATGGTGGAATATTATAAGGGTACGGATAAGCTAAATTGTGATATTCTAAAAATAGGACATCATGGCAGTAAAAGCAGCACAACGGATGAATTTTTAAATGCGACATCTCCCAAAGTGGCAATAATACAGGTGGGCAAGAATAATTATGGGCATCCTTCAAATATGGTTATTGAAAAGTTAATTAAAAACGATATAATGGTATTTAGGAATGATTTGGACGGAGCTATAGGAGTGGATATTAATGACAGTAAATTCAGTATCCATAAAATGATTAAAGAGGATTAAAATGAAAGAACTGGATTTTAGGGATTTTAATAGACTGGTTAATAAAAAAGAACTAAAAAAAGTTGTCCTGTTAATGGGAGGGGAAAGCTTTCTAATCAACTGGGCATTGGAAAGTATTTCAAATAAATATATTAAAGAAGAATACAAAGCTTTTGACCTAAGTAAGGTGGACGGGGATAGTGTTAGTGTTGATGAGATAATTATGAATGCTGATACATACTCCATGTTTTCAGGAGGTAGAGTAGTTATAATAAGGAATTACTTGCCCCTTTTTAATAATAATGTTAAAGGCTTTGATGAAAATGAAGAAAAAAAGCTGCTTAATTTTATATGCAATTTTTCTGGGGATACAATCATTGTTTTTTATCTGGACGGTGATAAACAGCAACAGCTTAGCAGCTTTGGCAACAGATTAAAAAAAGAGACCCAATGCTTTTCCTTTGATAAACTGGACCTAAAGGAGTTAAAGAGCTTTATTAAAAAGAGATTGGAAAAAAATAGCTTGACATATGGTGAAAATGAAATTGACTATATTATTAATGTTTCCGGTTATATGAATAAAGAAGGCGACTACAAGCTAAGCGACCTTAATAGTGATTTGGAAAAGCTGGTGCTTTTGGCAGATGATAAAGAGGTATGTGAAAGATTAATCAATTTGGCAATACTGGGAAATGAAGATACATATATATTTAGTTTAATAGATGCTATTACGATGAGAGACATTAAGAAGGCCATCAATATTACCATAAGGAAGTCGAAAAACAATGAAAATGTTTTTCAAATACTTGGATTAATAATATCTCAGTTTGAATTACTCTATGATATCAAATCGATGGAAGAAGATGATATGATGCCATATCAGATGGAGAAGGAATTGAAGATAAATAAATGCAGATTCGACAAGGCCTATAAAGCCACAAGGAACTTTAGCATTGAAGAGCTTAAGCGCATACTTATAAGTTCTTATAATATTGATAAAAGTATTAAAGAGGGCAGTCTCAGAGAAGATCTGGCATTACCGGTATTTATTTCAGGCTTACAGTGAGGGAATTATGGATAACAAAAAACAATTTTTAGCCGATTTTATGATACTTGCGGTAACATTTAGTTGGGGCGTATCATATTATATGATGGATCTAAGTTTAAATGAAATGGGAACCTTTACTCTTAATGCATATAGATTTGGATTTGCATTCTTAGTTTCTGTAATAATATTACATAAAAAACTCATTGACGTAAGTAAGGCAACCATTGTTTATGGTGCTGTTATTGGGATAATAGTTACGGTTATGTATACTTTAGCCACCGAGGCCGTTAAGTACACGAATTTAACTAATATAGGCTTTCTTATAGCCTTGAATGTAATCATTACCCCAACCTTAGAGTATATACTTACGAAAACTAAGCCAAGCCGAAAGCTGTTTGTTGTTTTGATGATATGTTTTACCGGCATAGTGTTTATGACATTAAAAGAAGATTTTTCCATAAACAGAGAAACAATGTTTGGTGATTTTTTATGTATTCTCTGTGCATTCAGCTGTTCGATTCAGATAATTATGGTGGATAGAGCCGTAAAGAAGGAGAATGTGAAAGCATTACATCTTGGAATATTTCAAATGGGCTTCACCGGGTTGTTTTTTACGATTTTAGCCTTTAGTTTTGAATCACCGGCATTGCCGGTGGCAAAATCAGTATGGGTATCTGTGATTTTTCTGTCACTTGTTTGTACAGGTATTGCCTTTATAGCACAATCAGTGGCACAGCAGTACACCACCGCATCCCATGCCGGAATAATGTTTTCTTTTGAACCCGTATTCGCTGCAATAGCAGCATATTTGCTGGCAGGAGAAGTACTTAGCACCAGGGGATATATGGGCGCCGGTTTAATGTTTATAAGTATAATAATAATGGAGACGAATTTAGAGAAAATATTTAAAAAAGCAGGTTAACTGCTTTTTTTAGTTAAATAATAAACGATGTATTTCTTATTTATTCGTTGATATTTACATATTTATTTGCTATAATTGAAAATGTATTTTTATGATATTAAATAGGAGGATTATATGGAGGAGAGATGTTTACAAGGCCAATTCGAGGAATTAACTCCCGTTTTGGATAAGTATGCTAAGGTGCCTGGTAGTTTAATTACTATCTTACAACAGGCTCAGGAAATCTATGGTTATTTATCGGTGGATACTATAAACTACATTTCTGAGGCAACAGGTGTTAGACCTGCAAAGATATATGGAGTTGCAACCTTTTATACACAATTCAGATTGGAACCGATCGGAGAAAATCTAATAATGCTTTGTCAAGGTACAGCTTGTCACGTTAATGGTTCTGAATCTATCGAAGAATCAATATGTGATTATTTAGGCATACAAGATGGAGAAACCACAGAAGACGGTATTTTTACAATTAATAACGTGGCTTGCCTGGGATGCTGTTCATTAGCACCGGTTATGATGGTAAAAACAGCTGATGGGGAAGAAACCTATGGTAATTTAACTAAGGCTTCTGTTGTTAAAATTTTAGAAGAAATTAAGGGCAGAGCATAGGAGGTAAAATATGAGGATAGTTGTCGGCCAAGGAAGCTGCGGTATCGCTTCCGGTGCCAAAAAAACACAAGCAGAATTCGATAGAATTTTGGAAAAAAGCAACATGGATTTAAGGACTACAATTACCGGCTGTGTTGGTACTTGCTTCTTAGAACCAATAGTTGATATCTATGATGATGATAATAAGCTTTATAGATATGTTAGAGTTCAGCCTGAAATGGTAGAAGAAATAGTAAGTGAACATGTACTGGGTAATAAACCGGTGGAAAAATATCTGATAAATGATGAGGATGCCAGTGTAATTACTAAACAAACAAGAATAGTTTTAAGAAATTGCGGTATTTTGAACCCTGAGAATATAGATGAATATATTGCTTGCGGTGGTTATAAGGCAACAGAAAAAGTAGTTACTAAAATGACACCAGACGAAGTAATTAATGAAATCAAAGTATCCGGTTTAAGAGGCCGTGGAGGAGCAGGTTTCCCCACATGGTTTAAATGGAATGCGGCTAAAAACAGTAAGGGTACTGAGAAATATATAGTTTGTAATGCTGATGAAGGAGATCCCGGTGCTTTCATGGATAGATCGGTATTAGAGGGAGATCCCCATTCTATGATAGAAGGTATGATTATAGGTGGTTATGCCATGGGAGCTATAGAAGGCATAATATACTGTCGTGCTGAATATCCGTTGGCTATAAAGAGACTGGAAACAGCCATGAACCAAGCTAGAGAAAAGGGTTACTTAGGTAAAAATATATTTGGCTCAGGTTATGATTTTGATATTAGAATAAAAGCCGGTGCCGGAGCATTTGTATGCGGTGAAGAAACTGCATTAATAGCATCCTTAGAGGGTGAAAGAGGTATGCCTAGATTAAAACCTCCGTTTCCTGCTCAAAAAGGATACTGGCAAAAACCAACTAACATTAATAATGTTGAAACATATGCTAACGTACCATGGATATTTGAAAATGGCGGAGAAAAATATGCTGAATACGGATCAGAAAAATCAAATGGTACTAAAGTATTTGCATTAGCCGGAAAGATTAAAAAAGGCGGCCTTGTGGAAGTACCTATGGGATTAACTTTAAGAGAAGTTATTTTTGATATCGGTGGCGGTATTAAAAATGATAAGGAATTTAAGGCAGTTCAAATGGGTGGACCATCAGGTGGATGTATACCGGCAAGCTTAATCGATACAAAGGTTACATATGAAGATATCACAAAAACAGGAGCTATTGTAGGTTCCGGTGGTATGATTGTAATGGATGAAGATACTTGTATGGTAGATATGGCCAGATTCTTCTTAGACTTTACAAGAAAAGAATCCTGCGGTAAATGTAATTACTGTAGAATTGGTACTAAGAGAATGCTTGAAATTCTTGAAAGAATTACTAAGGGTGAAGGAAAAGACGGTGACATAGAACTGCTGGGAGAACTTGCTGAAAAAATTAAAGCAGGATCCATGTGTGGTCTAGGTCAAACTGCTCCAAATCCTGTTCTTACTACTATTAAATACTTTAGAAATGAATATGAAGATCATATTTATAACAAGAAGTGTACTGCTAAATCTTGCAAAGCGCTGATTTCGTTCAAAGTAACTGATGCTTGTATAGGTTGTACAGTTTGTGCCAAGAACTGTCCTGTAGATGCAATATCAGGAAGTCTTAAAGAAAAACATGTAATTGATCAAGACTTATGTACTAGATGCGGAAGATGCGAAGAAGCATGTAGATTTAATGCAATAGTAAGAGAATAGGGGGGAGGAAAACAAATGAAAAAATATAGATTAAATATTGATGGTAAAGAAGTATTTGGACTTCCCGGTCAAACTATTTTAGAAGTTGCAAGGGAGAATGATATATTCATTCCAACGCTGTGCTATGATGAAAGAACCGAAATATATGGTTCTTGTGGTCTTTGCATGGTTGAAATAGAAGGTAGTCCGAAATTGTTTAAATCTTGTGCAACTGAAATTGCACCTGATATGGTTATTAAGACAGATACGGAAGCAGTATGCGAGTCAAGAAAGACCAATCTGGAATTACTGTTATCAAATCATGTGGGAGACTGTCAAGCACCTTGTACTTTGAATTGCCCTGCAAATACTGATTGCCAAGGTTATGTGGGATTGATTGCAAACGGACAGTTCGCAGAAGCCCTTGAATTGATTAAGACAAAAATTCCTCTACCTGCAGCAATCGGAAGAGTATGTCCGCATCCTTGTGAGGACAATTGCAGAAGAGATTTAGTTGATGATCCAATTGGTATCATGGAATTGAAAAGATTTGCAGCTGACTATGATTTAAGTAATGACGTAAGATATCAACCGGAAATAGCTGAAGACACCGGTAAAGCAGTGGCTATAATAGGTGGTGGTCCCATGGGACTTTCAGCAGCTTCATTCTTAAAACAAATGGGTCATGAAGTCACCATATTTGAAGCTATGCCTAAATTAGGTGGTATGCTTAGATATGGAATACCTGAATATAGACTGCCTAAGGCTGTTTTGGATGAGGAAATCAAGTTAATCGAAGAGATGGGTGTTGAAATGATACCTAACACTAAGATTGGTGAAGACATTTCCTTTGAAACAATAAGAAAAGATTTTGATGCTGTATTACTAGGTATCGGAGCTTGGGTTTCTACTGGTGTTGGATGCGCAGGTGAAGATGCAAAGGGAGTAATAGGTGGTATTGACTTCTTAAGACAAGTTGTAAGAAATGAAGAAGTAAAACTGGGAGAAAAAGTTGCCATAGTAGGTGGTGGTAATACAGCTATGGATGCTTGCAGAACCGCAGTAAGACTTGGAGCTAAGGAAGTATATAACATTTATAGAAGAACTAGAGATGAAATGCCTGCTGATGCCCTTGAAATAGAAGAAGCTTTAGAAGAAGGCGTTATCTTTAAGAACCTTACAAATCCAATTGAATACTTAACCGATGAAAACGGTCACGTAAATAAAGTTAATTTACAGATAATGGAATTAGGTGAACCTGATGAATCGGGCAGAAGAAGGCCGGTTGCAGTGGAAGGTAAAACTGAACTATTGGATGTGGATACAGTAATATTAGCTATTGGGCAGGCTGTGGATTCCAGCGTATTTGATGTTGATAAGACTAGAAAAAATGCTATAGCATACGATGAAAAAACATTTATGACATCCGTACCGGGAGTATTTGCAGGCGGAGACTGCGGTAATGATAAAATATCCATAGCTATCGAAGCAATTGCGGATGCAAAGAAGGTCTCAGAGATAATAGATGCATATTTGGATGGCGAGATTATAGGTTACGAAAAGCCATACTATGTTGAAAGGGATGATATTACCGAAAAGACATTTGAAGACAGAGAAAGAATGTGCAGAGTAAGAAATGGATTCCAACTAACTCCTGAACAGAGAAAAGATAACTTCTCGGAGGTGGTATATAGTTCACTGACAGAAGAAGAAGCTATGCAAGAAGCTTCAAGGTGTCTGGAATGTGGATGTCATGATTATCATGAATGTAAGCTTGTGGATTATGCTAATGATTATGATGTTGAACCTGCTAGATTCTGCGGTGAAAAAACAATTACCGAATTTGAAGATGACCATCCGTTCATCGTAAGAGACCCTAACAAATGTATATTATGCGGTCTTTGTGTAAGAGCATGTGACGAAGTTATGGGAATAGGAGCCCTAGGCCTTGTTAACAGAGGTTTTGACACTGTAGTATTACCAACCCTAGGTAATAAACTATCAGAATCAGGATGTATATCCTGCGGACAGTGCGTAAGTGTATGCCCGGTGGGAGCACTACAAGAAAGACAGAGCGTAGCAAAAGAAGTACCGCTGGCTACTGAAGTATATGATACTACATGTTCATTCTGCTCAGTTGGATGTTCAATGAAGCTTGAAGCTTATGGTGATATGTTGATTAAAGCTAACCCTGACAAAGAAGGCGTTGTAAATGCCGGAGTATCATGCGGAAAAGGTAAGTGGGGCTTTGATGTAGCTTTACTTGAGGGAAAACTTGTGGATCCTATGATCAAAGATGGCGATAATTTCTGTGAAACAGATTATTATGATGCATTTATGACAGCTGTAAAGAAAATGGAAAGCATAAAAGCCAGAAATGGTAAGGATGCTATTGCGGTTGCAATTTCAGATAGATATACAAATGAAGAAGCTTATGCAATTAAAAAATTAGCAAATCTTTTAGGAGCTAAAACATTCTCGTTTAATCTAAGAGAAAATCCTTTAGCAGGGCTATTCGGACATGATGCTTCACCTAATACAATAGATGAGCTTATATCCACTGAAGTAATAGTTGCTCCTGGTTTCTTGGCAGAAAAGAATCCTGTAATCAGATTAAAGATAAAGCAGGCTATTGAAAAAGGTGCAAAGGCATACATCCTATATGATGGAGAACTTCCTTACAGAATGGATTTCTGTAATAACATCAAGGTGGAAAACAGCTTAGATTCCCTTAAAGAAATCGCTAAAGCTCTTTTAGATATGGGTAAATCAAGTGACGGTGAAGGATTTGATGAATTTAAAGCATCATTAAATGATGTAAAGGTGTCTGATGACATGAAAGCAGTGGCTGATGCTTATGCTAATGCCAAGAAAGCCATGTTTGTATATCAGCAAAACATATTAACTGTCGGTGCAGCCAGATTAATCGGTGAAATAGCCATATTATCAGGCCACATAGGTAGCCCAAGGGATGGTATATTGATGCTAAGACCTAAGAATAATACTCAAGGTTTAGTTGATATGGGCATAAGAGAAGGAAGACAGGCATTAGAAGGAGTTAAGGGTCTAATGATATTTGGTGAAGATCCTGACATGGATCTTAGCGGTTTGGAATTCTTGGCTGTATCTGATATTTACTTGACTGATACTGCTGCTCAGGCAGATATAGTTATACCGGGAACCGGCGCATGCAGCGTAGACGGTACATTCACTAATACAGAAAGAAGACTTCTTGAAGTAACGGCAGCTGTAGAAGAAGAGGTAGAATATACCAACTGGGAAATAGCAGCAGCAATGGCAGAAATACTGGAAGAAGACTTTGGATTTGAATCAACAGATGATATTTCGGTTGAAATGGACGATGAAATTGCCCTGTACAAATACGGAGTAATTGGTGAAGTCTTAGGTGGAGTATTAGAACCTGTTAATAAAACATTCATTAAGGTAGAAGACGATAAATTAAGTGATGAGCTTGAAACAACTGATAACCTGATGAAAATAATGGTAGAAAGATTACCAAAACCTGTAAGAGTTTAGACCCATAATAGCGCAGCCAAAGGCTGCGCTATTTTTTTTATAAAAACTCTTGACAAATAGCCATGGGCTGTATATACTGTGCATAGCAAATATATACAGTATATACAAAGGTGGTTATATGAATATATTAATTAGTAATAATAAGGATGCTCCCATATACGAGCAAATCTATGAACAGATAAAAAATGCGATATTAGATAATAAAGTGGGTTATGATGAGCCTTTGCCTTCCATAAGGAATTTGGCCAAAGATTTGAAAGTCAGTGTAATAACAACAAAGAGAGCCTATACTGAACTGGAAAATGAAGGATATATAATAACTGTTCCGGGTAAGGGAAGCTATGTGGCAAAACTAAATGAAAACTTGATTTCCGAATACTATTTGACTGAGCTTGAAAATGCAATTAAAACAGTTATGGAGTTAAACAAACATTGCAAGTTAAATAAGAGGGAAATTATTGAAATAATGGAAACGATGGAAAAAGAGGTGGAATAAATGAATGCCATAGAGATTAATGGTTTAACAAAATCTTATGATGATTTTAAATTAGATAGTATTACGATGAACATACCAAAGGGTAGTATTGTTGGGCTTGTGGGAGAAAACGGAGCGGGAAAGACCACAACGATTAATTTAATTATGGATGCAATAAAAAGAGATTCGGGCTCGGTTAAGGTGCTGGGAATCGATAATAAGGACAAGAGATTTACAAGGCTTAAAAATGATATAGGTATAGTTTTGGATGAAGCATATTATCCTGAAATACTAAATGCAAATGATGTTAATAGGATTATGAAACATACATATTATAATTGGGATGAAAGAATCTACTATGAATACATTAATAGATTTCACTTACCAACCAATAAAAAATTCAAGGATTATTCCCGCGGTATGAAGATGAAGCTTGCCATATCAGTTGCCATGTCCCATAATGCAAAGCTACTTATTTTAGATGAGGCAACCAGCGGACTTGATCCCATGGTTAGGGATGAGGTTCTACAGATTTTCAATGAGTTTACAAGGGATGAAGAAAAAACAGTTCTTTTATCTTCCCATATAGTGAGTGATTTGGAGAAAATATGTGATTATATAGCTTTTATTCATAAAGGCAGATTGATTTTTATGGAGGAAAAGGATAGAGTTTTAAACGATTACAGCCTAATCAATATATCAAAGGACAGTGTCTTAGACATCCCAGATGAAGCTATAGTTGGTGTTAGGGAGAATAAATATAGCACTGAGTTATTGGTTAAAAAGGAATTGGTAAACAAGAGCTTCAAAAGCGAACATTTTACCTTGGAGGATATAATACTGTTTATGGCAAAGGAGGCAGAATAATGATGGGATTGATTTTAAAGGACTTGTTAACTATAAGCAGACATAGGATTTATTTTATTATGATTATTGGTTTTGCATTAATACCAGACAGTTTTCTAAGCAACTTTGTGATAATATTTGCGGCCATGCTTCCAATCACTGCCATAGCATATGATGAAAGATCAAAATGGACCGAGTTGCAAAGTATGATGCCATATAGCGATAAGGAAGTGATTTATAGCAAATACATATTGGGCTATTCTATAATTGCTGCAGTAACAGTGCTTAGCTACATATTGCACCTTATATTATCTTTATTCATAGTGGAATACAAAGCTTTAATAGACCCTTCCATAATTATGTTGATACTTGGAGTTGCCCTCATAATATCTGCAATTAACATGCCGATAATGTTTAAATTTGGAGTGGAAAAAGGCAGATTCGCATTTATAGGGCTTATGGCACTGACAACAATGCTGGGAACTAATATATCGATTTTAGATGTTACAATCTTTGAAAATACTCATATAGAATTTATAATAATTGGTATAGCCATCATAATAAATATTTTATCAATAATGATATCATCAAAAATAAATTTAAAATTGGGTGGAAATTAAACAATAAATTTGTTAGAATACTATTTAGTATAAATTAAGGGGGGTAACAAATGAAAGCAGTAATTACTGTAATAGGAAAAGACAAGACGGGAATATTAGCCAATGTATCAAGGATTTGTGCAGAAAAAAATTGCAACATAATTGATGTAACCCAGTCTGTGTTGGATGGTTATTTTTGTATGATAATGGTAGTTGATGTTATGGATGATAGTGAAGATATAAAGAATATTGAAGAAAGCATAATAAAAGCTGTACCTGAAATGGTGGTCCATGTAATGCATGAAGATATATTCAATTCAATGCATAGAATATAGCGGGGGTGTCAGATGATAAATATGAATGACATAATGGAAACCATATCAATGATAGATGAAGAGAATCTTGATATTAGAACTATCACGATGGGTATTTCCTTAATTGATTGTGCTGATGCAGATATTGATAAATCCTGTGAAAAGGTATATAACAAGATTGTTAGTAAAGCTGAAAAGCTAGTAGAAACCGGTGAATTAATAGAAAAAAAATATGGTATTCCGATTATAAATAAAAGAGTATCTGTAACGCCAATAGCAATGCTACTTGGTGTTTCCGGAGGTGATCCTGTAAAGTATGCCAAAACCCTTGATAAAGCAGCAAAAAGGATCGGGGTAAATTTTATTGGCGGATATTCTGCCCTTGTGCAAAAAGGCTTTTCTGCCGGTGACAGAGAATTAATCGAATCAATTCCAAGAGCTTTGTCTGAAACTGACCTGGTTTGTTCATCTGTGAATATTGGATCTACTAAGGCAGGCATAAATATGGATGCAGTTAAAATAATGGGACAAAAGATAAAAGAAACAGCCGAATTAACCAAGGATAATCAGTGTATAGGAGCTGCCAAACTAGTGGTATTTTGCAATGCACCTGAAGACAATCCATTTATGGCAGGAGCTTTTCATGGAGTAGGTGAAGCGGACTGTGTTATAAATGTGGGAGTATCAGGTCCCGGTGTTGTGAGAGCAGCGCTTGCAAAGATGCCTAAGGACGCTCCCCTAAACGAAGTAGCAGAGACAATAAAAAAGACGGCCTTTAAAATTACCAGAATGGGCCAATTAGTGGGCACAGAGGCTTCAAGAATGCTGGATGTATCCTTTGGAATAGTTGACTTATCCTTGGCGCCAACTCCCGCTATAGGAGATTCCGTGGCTTATATATTAGAAGAAATAGGCTTAGAGCAGTGTGGAACCCATGGGACTACAGCTGCGCTTGCAATGCTTAATGATGCCGTTAAAAAGGGCGGTGTTATGGCATCATCCAGTGTGGGTGGTCTTTCCGGAGTATTCATACCTGTAAGTGAGGATGCCGGAATGATAGCTGCAGCTGAAAACGGAGTATTAAGCATTGAAAAATTAGAGGCAATGACTGCAGTATGCTCTGTAGGTTTGGATATGATAATTGTGCCGGGAGATACTCCTGCAGAAACAATTTCGGCAATAATCGCCGATGAGGCTGCTATAGGTATGGTAAATTTCAAAACTACAGCTGTAAGATTAATACCTGCAATAGGGCTAAAAGAAGGGGACAGTCTAAACTTCGGAGGGCTTTTGGGAAGAGGCCCTGTTATGAAGCTTAGGAAGGAATCTTCTGCAGTAATAATTAACAGAGGAGGAAAAATTCCTGCGCCTTTACAAAGCTTGAAAAACTAAAAAATAATCCACTAGCTAAGCTAGTGGATATTTTGTTCTAATCAATTATTTATAATTTTTCTATTCTTCTTCTTTAACAATCATATCTGACATTTCTGCCACAGAGTAAGTACATACCAAATCTCCGGTTACATTATTCATAGTTTCAAACATATCCAAAATTGGATTGATTCCAAGGGCAAGACCTACAATTATAGCTATATCAGCTGCAGGTAGTCCCATATTTTGAAGTATTATGAATAATAGCATAAGGCTTCCTCCTGGAACGCCTCCTGCGCCAACAGAAGCTAATACTGTAGTTATTACCAATATCGCCAGGGAGCCAAAACCCAATTCTACACCGAACATATTAGATGCTAATACCGCAAACATGGGAAGATGAACACACACTCCGTCCATATTGATGGTAGCACCCAGTGGTAGAGCGAAGGAAGATAAGCTGTTGTTAATTTTTAATTCTTCCTGGGCTACTGTGATAGAAACAGGTAGTGTAGCTGCACTGCTTCTTGTTACAAAGGCTGTTAAGATGGCTTCTCTTGCAGCCTTATAAAAATTAACAGGATTTTTCTTGGTTGTAACAAACATAAGTATAGGATAAACTATGAACATCATACACAGTATTCCAAGGACAACACCTAAAGTAAGCTTAACATAAGGTCCGAATAATCTTGAACCATATAAAGCAAAATTGCAGGATGTAAGGGCAAAAACACCAATAGGGGAGTAGGCAAGTATCCAATCCACTATTTTGAATATTCCTTCTTTCGCTGCGTTAAAAACATTTAATAAGGTTATAATTCCGGTTTTTAAACTGTTATCCGTAGTTGTATCATGAACTATTTTAATAGCAAGACCAAAACCAATGGCAAAAACTATGATAGCCAAGAAATTTCCTTCTGCCAATGCCTGGAAGGGGTTTTGGAACATATTAATAAATACTTCTATGATAGAGCTGTTGGAAGCATTTGATATTTCTGATGCTTCTCCCGTGTTTGCCAATGTCTGCCATGCTTCTTTGCTGGAAGATCCGCCCGGGTTAAATAAGATGGCCAATACGGAGCCCATTACTGCTGCCAATAATGATGTAACAAAATACCATACAATAACTCTGATACCAATTTTACCAAACTCATTGGTAGGTAAGGAAGCAGCCCCTGCTATAAGTGATAATAGTATTACCGGAACCACTATCATTTTTAACATTGATACAAAGATGCTACCAAATGGTGATACCCAAGTTACATAAGTCGTAACATCCACATCAGATATCCATAGTAGAATACCGACTCCAAGACCTACAACAAATGCAATAAAAATTTTTAGTACAAGATTTTTTTTCATAAATAATTCCTCTCAACGATAACTTAATATATATAAATAATTAATTAGCTGTTTCAATTAGTTCCTTAGCTGAAATCTTAGTGGTCTCCGTAACATTAATTCCCCCAAGTAGTCTTGCAATATCGGAAATTTTCTCATCATTGTTTAATTTCTTAATGAAAGTATGGGATTTATTATCTATATTATCTTTAAATATAGTGTAATTTGAATTTCCGTAAGCTGCAATCTGAGGAAGGTGAGTAATACAGACTATTTGATGATTACCTGCTAGCTCAAGGAGCTTTTTACCAACTATTGAAGCCGTAATTCCGCTGATGCCCGTATCTATTTCGTCAAAAATCATAGTGGGTACGGAGATGCTGTTTCGAAGTATGCTTTTTAATGCCAGCATTACCCTTGATATTTCACCGCCTGATGCAATTTTTGCTAATGGCTTTAATGGATCTCCCGGGTTAGTTGATATCAAAAACTCTGTATCATCGTAACCATTGCCGGTTAAATCAATTTTAGAAAAATTCACTTTAAAATCGGTATTTTGAAAATTCAAAGCTTTCAATTGGGCTTTCATTTGTTCTTCCAAAGATTTAGCTGTATTCTTTCGCATTAGACTTATTTTATCCCCATAAGATTCAGCCCTGCTATAGCTATCTTTTACCATCTCTTCTAATCTTCTTTTTTCTTCATCAAAATTATCAATCAATCTAAGTTCTTCTGCAATGACATTTCTAAAATCTAAGATTTCTTCAATACTTTTTCCGTATTTTCTTTTTGCATCTTCAATTATACTTAGCCTTTGGGATATCTGATCAATTTCGTTTTCCGAGAAATCAATTGACTCGCTAACATTTCTTAATCTGGAAGAGATTTCTTCAAGATTAAAATATATATCATTTAAAGTATCTGAAATATTACTAAGTTCAGTACTGTAGTTTTTCAAATTTTCCAAGGATATTCCCATACTTTTGATTTCTGCCAGTAATGAATTTTCCCTTTCATATAAATCATAATATGACTTATTTACATTAGAATATATTTTTTCGCTGTTTGAAAGCATGTTTAATTTATCGGACAATGATACATCTTCACCTATACTTAGGCTAAGATTGTCAATATATGAAATTTCAAATTCATAATAACTTTTTTTACTTAAGGCTTCCTTTTCTTTGCTTAATAGGGCTTTTAACTGTTTGTCATAATATAGGTATTCCTTAAACTCTTTATTAAGATTTTCCATTTCATGAAAAAATACTTGATCATTGAAGCCATCAAGTATATTAATGTGATTATTGGAATCTAATAATGTTTGATTATCATATTGACCATGTATATCGGCAAAGCCCTGGCAAAATTCCTTTAAATTGTTTAAAGTAACCAAATTACCGTTGATTTTAGATATGCTTTTACCGTTTGCATAAATTTCTCTGCTGATTACAATCTCTTCATCAGAAATTCTACCGGCAATCTCAATAATCGCTTTTTCCTCACCGTTACGTACATAGCTGGTATCTGCTCTTGAACCCAATGCCAAGCTTATGGCCTGTACTAAAACAGATTTACCGGAACCGGTTTCTCCTGTGATAATGTTAAGTCCTTCTTCCAAATCTATGCTTGTTTTAGAAATAGTGGCAAAGTTTTGAATTTCTATTCTATCTATCATTATTTTTTAACCTCATAGTTATGATATCATTGAATATTTCAAGTACCGGAGGTATGTTATCTTTTGAATCAACTATAATTAAAAATGTATTATCTCCGGCTATGGTTCCCACCACATGGGGGAGAGCCATGGAGTCGATGGCTTCACAAGCTGCGTTGCCACAACCTGATAAGGTTTTTACAACCACAAGATTTTCGGCAGATTCGTACGAAGTAATAGTTTCTCTGAATATTTTTATAAATCTATCGGATATAGGTTTGTCGGTATAGTTTCCCACTGCATATTTATACCTGCCTGAAGGGGAAAGAGTTTTTATAAGCTGCAATTCCTTAATGTCCCTGGAAATAGTAGCTTGGGTCACTTCAAAACCTGATTCTTTCAATAGGTTCAATAGCATATCCTGGGTTTCAATATCATAAGTGGATATTAATTCCAAGATTTTGTTTTGTCTTGAATATCTCATAAAACCTCCTTGTGTATTATTATACATTTATGTATGTATTATAGCATATATGAAAAATTTATCATAGCTTTAATTTCAAATAAAAGCATCTCTTCCTAGACAAACATCTGTTTATTTGTTAGAATATATTGGGAGTTAAATATGAGAATTTTAGGTATAGACCCGGGATACGCCATATTAGGTTATGGTATTATAGATTACGTAGGCAATCGCTTTGAAGTTGTGGCATATGGCTCAATCACGACCAATTCCAAGATGAAAATGCCCGACAGATTATGTAAGCTATATTTCGAACTGGGAAACATAATTGAAAAATACAGACCCGACGAGGCGTCTGTGGAAGAACTTTTTTTTAACAGCAATGCAAAAACTGCCATTATGGTTGGTCAGGCCAGAGGCGTTGCTGTTTTAGCATGTGCAGAAAAGGGTTTATGTATAAGTGAATATACGCCTCTTCAAATAAAACAAGCTTTAGTGGGATACGGAAGAGCAGAAAAGAAGCAAATACAATATATGGTCAAGATGCTTTTAAATTTGGAAAAAGTGCCTAAGCCCGATGATACGGCGGATGCTTTGGCAGCGGCAATATGCCACGCTAATTCGGCAAATTCCAGGATAAAGGAGAAACTATGATAAGACATATTAGGGGAGAATATCTTTGCTATGATAATGGTAGCATAGTAATCGAAACTTCGGCGGGAATAGGTTTTAGAATTAATATACCGGACAATTCTCCGCTGCTTTTAAAGGAAATCGGAGATATAGTATCAACTTTTACTTATATGAATGTGAAGGAAGATGGTATTTCCCTTTATGGTTTTCCCGATAATGAATCATTAAAACTATTTGAACAGCTAATATCGGTAAATGGAGTAGGCCCGAAGGCGGGTCTAAGTATTTTATCCTTAGCCGATGTGGACACTGTTAAATACTACATATTAAATGGTGATGCCAAATCCATTTGCAAAGCAAATGGTATAGGCAAAAAAACATCAGAAAGAATAATACTGGAGCTAAGTGAGAAAATAGAGGGTGATATTGATATGAACTGTATAAATAATGATTCTAATATTTCATCCTTTAGATTGGTTGAAGAAAAAAGAGAAGCAATCACAGCACTTACCACTTTAGGCTATACAAAAAATGAGGCCACAAATGCAATTGAAAAAATAGATAACAATGATTTAAAGGCGGAAGAATATATTAAGATTGCCCTAAGAAATCTAATGTAAGGGAGCATATACCATGGAAGAAAATATAACATCAAAAGGTATAATTAACGAAGATATAAATAATGAAAATACCCTAAGGCCACAAAGACTAAATGAGTTTTGTGGACAAAAAAACGCCAAAGAAAACCTTAAGGTGTATATAGAGGCGGCAAGGAAAAGAAGATCTCCATTGGACCATATTCTTTTTTACGGGCCTCCGGGCCTCGGTAAAACAACTTTGGCCCAAATAGTTGCCAATGAGCTTGAAGTTGATATAAAGATTACTTCGGGCCCTGCAATAGAAAGGGCAGGAGATTTGGCTGCAATTCTGACAAATTTAAATGAGAATGATGTACTTTTCATAGATGAAATACACAGATTGAATCGTTCCGTTGAGGAGGTTCTATATTCGGCAATGGAAGATTATGCTTTGGATATAATTATTGGGAAAGGCCCTTCGGCAAGATCCCTTAGAATAGATATAGCAAAATTCACATTGATTGGTGCGACTACAAGAGCCGGTAGTTTATCTGCACCCCTTAGAGATAGGTTTGGTATAATAAGCAAGTTTGAACTCTATGATAATGATGAGCTTAAGGACATATTAAACAGATCTGCAAATGTAATGGGGATATCGGCGGATATGGCATCTATCGAAGAGTTGTCCAAAAGATCAAGGGGAACCCCTAGGATAGCAAACAGGTTATTAAAAAGGGTGAGGGATTTTTCCGAGGTCAAGGGTAATGGAGAAATTAATTATGAACTGACTAAATACTCTTTGGATTCATTGGAAGTAGATGAATTGGGGCTTGAAAAGCTTGACAGGGAGATATTAATGACTATAATTAAAGGGTTTAATGGCGGACCCGTGGGAATTGAGACCATTGCTTCTGCAATTGGTGAAGAAAGGGTTACCCTAGAGGATGTTAATGAACCATATTTAATACAGGCAGGTTTGCTATACAGAACCCAAAAGGGTAGGATTGCATCATTAGAAGCATATAAACATTTGGGGCTTATGAGCCTTTATCAGGAGGAATAATATTGAAAATAACGGACTTTGATTATGAATTGCCAAAGGAATTGATAGCTCAAAAACCAGCCAACAAAAGGGAAGAATCAAGATTAATGGTTTTGAATAGAAAAGAAAAAACCATAGATCATAAAATGTTTTACAACATAATTGATTATTTAAATAAAGGTGACCTATTAGTTATGAACAACTCAAAGGTAATACCTGCGAGGCTATATGGAGAAAAGGTTGGTACTGGGGCTAAAATTGAATTCCTATTAATTAAAAGAATAGAAAATGATATTTGGGAGACCATGGTTAAACCGGGTAAGAGGTTAAAACCTGGAGACAAGGTGATATTCTCAAATGATAGTAAATTTGAAGCAGAAATTTTGGAATATGGGAAAGATGGTACCAGAATAGTTAGGTTTGATTATGAAGGTATTTTTTATGAAAGGCTAGATAAAATAGGTAAAATGCCGTTACCTCCTTACATAGAAAGGGAAAGTAAAGAAGAAGACAAGGATAGATATCAAACTGTATATAGCGAGGAGCCGGGTTCCGTTGCTGCACCAACTGCAGGACTACATTTTACTGAAGATATATTAAATAAATTAAAAGATAAAGGTGTTAACATTGCATATGTAACCCTTCATGTAGGCATAGGTACATTTAGACCTGTAAAATGTGAAAATATTGAAGAACACGAAATGCATTTTGAAGAATATACCATATCTGCCGATAATGAAAAAATAATAAATGATGCATTGAGTAAAAATAAACGAGTAGTTGCAGTAGGAACCACTTCAGTAAGAACTCTTGAAAGCGTTGCCTATGAAACAAAGGAAGGTTATAGAGTGAAAAGCGGAGATGGTAGTACTGGTATATTTATTTATCCGGGATACAAATTCAAAATAGTGGATAGCATGATTACTAATTTTCATTTACCTAAGTCCACATTACTTATGCTGATATCAGCATTTTATAACCGTGAAGATATTTTAAAGGCTTATGAAACCGCAGTAAAGGAAGAATATAGGTTCTTTAGCTATGGAGATTCGATGCTTATTGAATAACCAATAAATAATATTAGTAAACAGGAGAAATTATGGGAAACGCAGTTTCATATGAATTAATAAAAGAAGATAAGAAGACTAAGGCTAGAAGAGGCAGGGTTACTACGCCCCATGGAACAATTGAAACGCCTGTATTTATGCCAGTAGGCACCCAGGCTACAGTTAAAGCCATGAGACCTGAACAGTTAAAAGAGATGGGGGCAGAAATAATACTATCAAATACTTACCATCTATATTTAAGACCAGGGCACGAAATAGTTAAAGAAGCCGGCGGGCTTCACAAGTTTATGAATTGGGATAAACCTATTTTAACTGATAGTGGCGGATTCCAAGTATTTTCTTTAGGTAAGCTTAGGAAAATAACTGAAGAAGGAGTGAAATTCAGCTCCCATATAGATGGTTCTAAGCATTTATTAACCCCGGAAAAAGCCATAGAAATACAAAATGCATTGGGATCTGACATAATGATGGCATTTGATGAATGCGCGCCATATCCGGCAGACAGAAAGTATGTAAAGGATTCCCTTGAAAGAACTACAAGATGGCTAAAAAGATGCAAGGATTATCATAGAGATATAGAAAGGCAATCAATATTTGGAATTATGCAAGGGGGCATGTATAAGGACCTTAGATATCAAAGTGCCATGGAAATAGTTGAAATGGATTTGCCGGGCTATGCCATAGGCGGCTTATCCGTGGGAGAACCTAAGGAATTAATGCTAGAGGTTTTAGATTATTCCGTTGATTATTTACCAAAGGATAAGGCTAGATACTTAATGGGAGTAGGAAGTCCTGATTATCTATTTGAGGGAGTTGAAAGAGGAATAGATATGTTTGACTGCGTATTGCCCACAAGAATAGCAAGGCATGGTCTTGCAACTACTAGCACTGGTAGGGTTAATATTAAAAACGCCAAATATGAAAGGGACTTTAGCCCACTGGATGAGAATTGTGACTGCTATACATGCAGAAATTACTCAAAAGCATATTTAAGACATCTTTTCAAAGCTGATGAAATGTTAAGCGCAATGCTGCTATCTAATCATAATTTGCATTTTCTAATTAATATGATGAAAAACATTAGAAAGTCCATTGAGGAAGATAGATTTTTAGAATATAAGAAGGAATTTTACGATAGATATGGAAAATTTTAAAATTTGTAAAGATAGCGAATATTGCGGAGGTTGTATATATCAGGGTGTTGAATACTCCGAGCAAATAAAAGAAAAAGAATCATTAATAAATGAATTAATGATTAAATATGATGTGGATAGCAGTATTTATAAGGGCATGGTACCTGCACCCTTAACTGAAGGTTATAGGAATAAGATGGAATATACCTTTGGTGATATGGAAAAGGGTGGAGAAATGACACTGGGAATGCATAAAAAAAAGCATTTCATGTCCATAATAACTGTGGATGAATGTCAGCTTGTTCCTGAGGATTTTAATGTTATTCTAAGTAATACATTGGAGTTTTGCAAGGAAAAGGGATATAGCTTCTATCATAAAAAATCCCATGAGGGCCTTTTAAGGAACTTAATTGTAAGAAAGGGCATCAGAACAGATGAAGTTTTAATAAATATTGTAACATCAAGTCAAACAGATTTTGATGAGGAAGAATATGTTAAGTTAATTAAATCTCTAAAGCTGGATGGTCATTTGGTGGGAGTACTTAGGACAATTAATGATAATTTGGCTGATGCAGTAAACTGTGAAGAACTTAAAATATTATATGGCAGGGACTATTATTATGAAAAGATAATGGGGCTTGTATTTAAGGTTAGCGCATTTTCCTTTTTTCAAACTAATATAGAAGCTGTGGAAAAGCTGTATGGGGATGCGATAAATCTAATACCTGATTTTAAAAATAAGATAGTGTATGACTTATATTGTGGCACGGGGACTATAAGTCAGGTATTGGCAAAGGAAGCAAAAAAAGTTTATGGTATTGAGATATCGGAAGATGCGGTAAAATCCGCCAAGGAAAACGCATTGAGCAATGGTCTTAATAACTGCGAATTTATTGCAGGCGATGTACTAAAAAGATTAGATGAAGTAGAAGAAAGGCCTGAGGTTATTGTGGTGGATCCACCAAGGGTGGGAATGCACCCTAAGGTTGTTGATAAACTTGTAAAGTATAACATGGATGAAATAATATATATATCATGCAATCCAAAGACTTTGTTTATAAATCTCAAACAGTTTGATGATTATGGATATAAGCCAACTTATTTGAAAGCTTATGATAATTTTCCTAAAACCAAGCACATTGAAGTTGTAACTCTGCTTGTCAAGGCTCGTTAACACATAATCTTTAAAACTTTAGCTATAACAAACATAGTCAAAGTCAGTAAGAAAAAGAATAAGAAGCTAAACATGTTTCTTAATTATTGCATTAGATTTGAGTATACTAAACGTGTAAGGATAGGGATCTGTTTGAAGACTGTACGGTTATTGACACATCTGCAATAATAGATACTAAAATCGATGATGCTGTAGGTATGAACAGCAGTATTTTAAACAATCTATTCATTATATGGGGGAATACCATAAGAAATTATTTAGATATGAATTGCCAATATCGTTTCAGTTAAACAATACGAAAATGGATGGAGCACATGCAGGAAGATTCTTGACGAATTTACAGAAAGAGATTGATGGCTTAAGATAAGTAGAATGATAAAAGAATGCCCTTGAGATATTCGGGGGCATTTGTTATAATATTAAAAGAACGAATGTTCTGCGTGCGGCAATGAAGATTTTGGAGGTCAAATATGAATGATTTATCAGAAATGATTATATATACAACAGAAGATGGTTTGACAAAAGTTGATGTCAATTTTGACGGAGATACTGTTTGGCTAACCCAGGACCAAATGGCTGAGTTGTTTCAAAAGGCGAAATCAACGATAAACGAACATATAAGAAACATTTATGAAGAAGGCGAATTAGATAAACAGAATACAATGAGAAAATTCGGGATTTCCGAATTTTCTACCAAGCCTACTAATTTCTATAATCTTGATGTTATCATATCAGTTGGTTATCGTGTTAAATCGCAAAGAGGGGTTCAGTTCAGAATCTGGGCAACAAATATTCTAAAGGAATATGAGAAAAGGTTTTGCATTAGATGATGACCGATTAAAAGGCAATGCTGGTGGAAATTATTGGAAAGAATTATAGGAACAATTAGTCATCAAAAAGCAATTGATAAAGCTAAATGTGAGTATAGAAAGTACTAGAATTTGACATTATCCTCGGTAGAGAAAGAATATTTGGAAACAGTAAAGGATATTTCTAAAAAATTGAAGAAAAAGAAATCGAAAAAAAGATTAGAATAATATCGTCAATATAATGATTGAAAGGAGTTTTAAGTATGAGTATCGTAAAAAGTGAAAAAAGATCAACTAGACCAATTGGTTTTAAGATTAATAAAGATATAACGATAACTTCAACAGGTATCGTAAATATTAATGTACCTTTTATTGTAAATCATGTTGACTTTTTTCCTTCTAGTTTCAAATTAGAAATATTCGAAAAGGTTATCTATATAGATCCGGTTATTGTAGATGAAGATGTACCGGCAGATTATATATTGATAACACACGCTCATCAGGACCATTTCTCCATGAAAGACATAAAAAAGCTACTTAAAAAGGAGACAATTGTTATTTGTCCTGAACAGGTTTATAAAAAAATATCCAAAGAACTTAAGGGATATAAAATAGTGAATACAAAGCCCGGGGATAATATGAGTTTTGGAAACATAGCAGTGGAATCTGTAAGCGCATATAACTTAAAATCGGGTTTATTGGTGCCTCATCCAAAGTCTCATATGAACGTAGGATATATAATTAGCAGTGCCGATATTAAGATATATCATACGGGGGATACAGACTATACTTCTGAAATGCGGAAGCTTAAAAACATTGCTTTGGTATTAGCTCCCATAGACGGAGATAATTTGACTATGAACACCGAAAAAGCTGCGGAATTTGTAAATCATATTGAACCTCGCTATGTTATCCCGATGCATTATAATACTCCAACAGATGAGACAGAAAAATTAAAAAAACTTGTTAATGAAAATATAGAAGTTGTTATTTTGGAAGAAAAGAATTAAGTGACATTGATTAAGGATTATGTTCCTATATATTTGTTCTATATCAACAATATATTAATGTATATTATCTTGACTAATATAAGAGGAGGAATATAATATAAGCAGTTAAATGATTTTACTGCCCACATAATAATTCAACTTTAAAGTAAAATGATTAAGGAAGGTATAAAGAAATGCAAAAAAGCCAAATTTTATTTATAATAAGTCTAATCTTTGCGATAATTATTACAATTTTTGCAATTACTAATGCTGAGCCGGTTACAATTAATCTCATTTATCAGGAGGTTATTGCTTCACAAGCCTTGGTAATATTTGTTTCTGCTGCCATTGGAGCTGTAATAGTATCAATGCTGGGAATAATTAAATACATCAAACTAACCATGGGACTTAAGAAGCTGAAAAAAGAAAATGAGGCATTAAATATTGAGCTGGATGGCCTAAAGGCTATGAATGAGAAGGAAAAGATGCCGGTTATTAATGAGGAAGATTATGTAGCTCATAACATTGTGGAAAGTAAAGAGTACGAGGATATTGATATAAAAGAATAGCTTTTTTCCATTAATATATAAGATTTTGTCATATAATAATTAACCCCATCGGTTAAAAGCCGATGGGGTTTCCTTATAATCCATACTTCTTTAATTTTCTATATAGGGTTGCTAAGCTTATATCAAGAATACCTGCTATTTTTTTCTTGCTTTCCGTTGTACATCCCTCGCTTTTTAGTAACTTTTCAATTAATAACTTTTCGTTTTCATTTAATTGCCCGGCCTTTAATGAAAAGCTATCCGATAAATCAGGTTCAGATCTAACCCAATTTGGCAAAGCTTCATCGCTTATTATACTACAATCAAAGGTGTAATTGATGGCATATTCAATAGCATTTTCCAATTCGCGCACGTTACCCGGCCAATTATAGCTGCATAATGTTTTTAAAGCGCTTTCTGAGATTCCTTCAATATTTCGGTTTAGTATGGATGCATATTTACCGCATAAAAAGTTAACCAAAAGAGGTATATCAGTCATACGTTCCCGAAGGGGAGGTATATTAATAGGTATTACATTAAGCCTGTAATACAAATCCTCTCTGAATAGGCCATCTTTGATTTTATCATGCAGGTTACTGTTTGTAGCGGCTATTACACGCACATCAACCGGAATTTCCTTGGAAGAACCTATATGAGTGATAATTTTCTCCTGTAATACGCGTAATATTTTTACCTGAAGATTTAAAGGCATATCGCCTATTTCGTCAAGAAAAATCGTACCTTCATTGGCCATTTCAAAAAGTCCCGGTTTACCGGAGGCTTTTGCTCCTGTAAACGCACCGCCTTCATATCCGAATAGTTCGCTTTCTATTAATGTATCTGGTATTGCACCACAATTTACCGTTACAAAGGGCATGGTGCTCCTTAGGCTGGCATTATGTATTGCCCTGGCAAATAATTCCTTTCCTGTGCCACTTTCTCCAGTTATTAGCACCGTAGATGGGCTTTTTGTTATGGCGTTGGCTGAATACTTGGCCCTTTTAATCACAGAGCTTTCTCCTATAATATTGGAAAAAGATGTTACATCTTCGGAATTCATTAACCTTGACGCTATACGAAACAAGCTTTCATCGGTATTAAAGGACTCGACGGCGCCCAATATTGATTCCCCTTGTTTTACCAGGCTTACATTTGTAATTAAATGCATGGTATTGCCATTTTTGTCTACGAAATCGATATTTACTTCAGAATAGTTGGTTTCGTTTTTTATGGCTTCATATAGTATTGAATCTGGTATTATGGTTTCAATATGATTTCCTATAGCTTTATGTTTATCAATTCCTGTCAAATCCTGGGCTGTGTCATTAAAAGAGGTTATAATTCCACCCCTGTTACAGGCAATTATGCCTTCATGCACCGAAGATATGATTGTAGACAGATATTCGTTAGTCTTACTTAGCTTTTCCTTTGTCTTAGCTTCTTGTATTTTAGAAGCAAGAAGCTCGGCCATTCTACCGGTAAACTTCATATATGAATAGCTATTTAGTACCAATTGCTGTTTTTCATCGTCGGTAAAGGCAGCTAAACTAATAACTCCATGGCATGCGCCGTCTAACAAAATGGGGTAGTAAAGACCTGCCTTGTAATCGCACCTGCCTTTTTCTATGCAGTTTTTGCATAAAATATTTTCTCCGGGATCTGTTAATAATAAAGGTCTCCTTGTTTTAAAGACATTTTTACAAAGTTTTGCATTATCGTCATTCCATTCGGTCTGATTGTCCTGAAAGGTTATGCTGGTGCTGCCTACAACTTCCCAATCTTCATCAATTATCTCACTTTCGATATGTAAAGCTGCTGATATGGCTTCGGCAAACTGCTGTACTTCATTTTTAATATCCGATAAATAACTCATTTGATAATCCTTTCCTAAGAGAATATATTAAAATAGTACAATAATTATGAATAGAAAACAAGAAAATTCGCAAATTAATGAGAAAATTATCAATAATGAGAAAATAGAAATAGAATGAGAATTAAGATGCTTGCAAATTAAGGCTTTTAACATAAATATCCTTGGCACAAATATTGCTTATTAAACAAATGAAAGGAGAATTGGTTATGAGTGAAAAGAAATATTTTACCCGAATGGGTGACGGCAGCGGAGTATATATGACGGAAGATGAAATAAGAAGAGACATCGAAAAAGGCGTTGCTGATGCAGTAAGAAGAGGTAAGATTGAAAGTCTTACTTTGGATGAAATGGAAAGACTTTATGAAATTGTAATAATGGAAGGCAATGTCGTGGGAGTTAATAGGGGACAGGAAGTGGTTTCTACTTCTGATTCCGGTTGTTTTAAGGTTAATTATCAGGCTCATGTTCCAATAGACAGATCAACTGCAGTTTTAGTTAATGAAAGAATTTTATGCATGGATTCAGTAGATATAGGGAATATTGACTACAGCTATAAAACTGTAAAACCTATTTTAAATGATGAAGCAAAGGTAATGCAGATTGCCCAGTCACAATCAGTAATCCCCGTATTATATGGGGGAATGCCTGATTTGGGTAGATACACAAAGCCAGATGGTCCTATGGAGAACTGGTCAGAATTAATTCCCATGGGGAAAATAAAGGAAGCCATGGAATCTCAAGAAGAGGCCATCGAGCATGCAGTTAAAGATATGTACTATATCGCTAAGGGCATGTATGAAGCAGGGGCTGATGGTATGAATTTGGATACCAGCGGAGCTTCCGGAGATGCTGACTTCTTAGCAGCTTTATTAGCTACAGAGAGAATTAAAAAAGATATGCCGGCTTTTGGTATAGAAATAGGTATGGCAGGGGAGTTTGTCCTGGGAATGCATAGTAAATTAAAGTATGACGGCATTAGATTGGCAGGACTTTATCCTCATCAGCAGGTAAAATTAGCAGAAAAAGCAGGGGCTTCAATATTTGGTCCGGTAGTTAATACTAATAGCAACATGTCATTCCCATGGAACATAGCAAGGGCAGTAACCTTTATAAAAGCTTGTTCATATATATCTAACATTCCTATCCATGTGAATGTGGGAATGGGAGTTGGTGGTACACCAATGGCTTATGTGCCACCTACAGATGTAACTTCAAAAGCTGCTAAAGCCATGATTGAAATCGGTAAAGTAGACGGATTGTAGATAGGCTCCGGGGATCCCTTTGGTAATGACGCGACACAATCAATAGCTGTATGCATGGGTGGTATACGTAGTGCAGGAGATCTTGTCCTTCGTATGGAACTATCAAAGGGTATGCGTATAAATGAAGCTAAGGAATATGTTGCTGAAAAACTTGGAGTTAATGTTTTGGAGCTTGGTGATTGCTCAGTGATGCAGGATATCCGCGAGGAGCTGGATATAGGAGTGAGCATGCCTTCACCTAAAGCTGCTAAAGGTTTGGAAGCTAAATTTAATATAGCTAAAGTACTGGGAATTAAGATAAATTCTGTAGAAAGATTTAAGGAGAAAACGGGTTATGGCATTTAAATTTAATAATGAAAAAAGAGGCTACCATATACTCAGCGATCAAGGCGTAATTGATATCCACAAGGCTACTATGGAATTAATGAAGGACTATGGGGTTCGGATATTTGGTGAGGAAGCCAAGGATATATACGAAAAAGCTGGATGCGATGTTGATTATGAAACTCATATGGTAAAATTCCCAACGGAACTAGTAGAATGGGCTATAGAAAATGCCCCAGGTCAATTCACCATGTATGGTAGAGACCCTAAAGATGATTTCGTATTGGGAAATGGAGAGGTATCATTTACAAGCTTTGGTACCGGTCTCGAAATGTATGAACTGGAGACGGGTGAAATAAGGGAGACGACCACTAAAGATCTGGATGATTTTGCACGATTTGTGGATGCAATTCCTGAAATAAATGCCTTTACTACAGCTGTAGCAGCTAGGGATGTTCCCGGCAAGCTTAAAGACTTTTACGAGGCTGAATCCATATTTAAAAACACAACAAAGCATGCTATTTTAGATGCGGAAAACGGACATAACGCAAGGGCTATCATAGATATGGGAATAGCAATAGCAGGAAGCGAAGAAAAGTTAAGGGAAAGACCGTTCTTTACTCTATGCATGTGTCCCAATAGCCCATTGGAAATACATGATGGAGCGTCCCAGGTAATTATTGAAACTGTAAGGGCGGGTTTACCAATTAGTATTTTATCCATGGGACTTACAGGAGGAACAACCCCGGCTACTCTTTCAGGCACTTTTGTAGTAACTAATGCAGAAATATTAGCAGGTATTGTTTTGGCTCAATTGGTAAAACCGGGAGCACCATGTATTTACGGAAGTTCGACAACAGTTATGGATATGCGCAAAGCCACATCCCCAGTTGGCGCCCCGGAACATGGAATGTTTGGTGCTATGGTTGCCCAGGTTGGTGACTATTATGATATAGTTACCAAAGTAGGCGGGACATAGGCTGACAGTAAAGTTATGGACGTACAGCTGGGTCATGAAAAGACTATTACGGGCTTAATGCCGATTCTTGCAGAAGTGGATTTGGTATATGGTCTTGGTATGATAGACATGGGTATGGCCGTAAGCTTTGAACAATTCTTAATGGATGCAGAATTTGTTCGTATGTTTAAACGTGTGGGAAAAACTGTCGTAGTAGATGAAGAATCCCTGGCTTTAGATGTTATAAAAGCTGTGGGGCCTTCGGGTAATTTTTTAAGTCAAAGACACACTTTAAGACATATGAGAGACGAAATATCCGAAGCAAAATTAATAGATAGACGCATGAGAGAAGCATGGGAAAATGATGGGTCTAAGGATATGCCAATGAGAGCCAGGGAACTTGCAATTGAAATCTTAAAGAATCATCAGCCTGCTCCTCTTAGTGATGACGTAAAGACAAAGCTTAAAGACATTATTACTAGAGAGGAGGCTATATTATGCAAATAGAAATATCTGTATTTACTGAGGAAGAAAAAAAGCTGGTTCACGAGAAAACAATGAAAATACTTTCGGAAACGGGGATATTAATAAAGAGTCCAATTGCGTTTAATGCGTTGAAAAAAGCAGGTGCCAAGGTGGATGAAAATAAGAACTATGTTTTTATTGATGAATCCATGGTTATGGATGCCATAGAAAAAGCTCCAAAGTCCTTTACTTTAGGCGCCAGAAATGATGTTTATTCATTTGAAATACCGGGTAATGAAAGCAAACATCTTATGAGTGGCATAACCACCAATATATATGACCCATATACAAGAGAAAGACGTGAATCCACAAAGAATGATGTTGTTAATGTGGGAAGAATATTCCAGCATACAAAAACCGGAATGGCGTGTTGGACGGGATGTTCTGCTTTGGATGTACCGGAAAAAACCCATTGCTTGCACGAAATGGCAGCTATAATATCGGGAACATCTAAGCACGTACAATTTGAATTGAGCAGTCCATATGAATCAAAATATGCCGGGCAAATATTGGAAACTATATTGGAAAGTAAAGAAAACGTTGTAAATAGGAAAATTGCATCAGTGCTATATTGCCCCGTATCTCCCTTGACACAGGACAAGAACATGCTAGAAGCTTATATAGCACTAGCTGATTATGAGATTCCAATTAACATTTATCCAATGCCTATGATTGGACTAACATCCCCGGCTTCAATATTTTCTACAATATGTCAGATAAATGCTGAGGTTTTGTCCGCAATAGTTATGTTCCAGGCAATAAAACCCGGTTGGCCAATGATATACGGAGTAGCGTCGGGAGTAGCAGACCCAATCACAGGGGAATATGTAAAAAGCGGAGAAGCAGCACTAGTTAGTTTAGGTGGAACGGAAATGGCAAGGTTTTACGGACTTCCATGTGCAGTAACCGGAGGCGGTAGCTTTGAAACAATGCCCACATATTTGGGAAGGGCGGATCTCATAGATGGCATAGGAACTACGGACAATGGCATGGCAGTATCCTTGGAAATGATTTTAACGGAAGATGAAATTGCTAGCAGATGTTTAAGAATTTCTAAAGGAATAAGGATTAACGATGATACCGATTTAACTGAAGATATACAAAAAGAAGGACCTGGAGGCACATATCTTTCTCATAAATCATCGGTTAAAAACTTTAGAAATCCGAATGAATTATACTATTCTAAAATGTTCCCGGCTAAACTAAGGGGAACTACCTACGAAAAAAGAGACAGTATTGAAATTGCCAATAAAAGGGTAAGGGAGATATTAGAAGGTGAGATAGTGGACCGTATGCCTAAAGATATTTCCGAGAAAATAGATGCTATCTGTGCTGAAGCAGACGAAAATATATAAGAATAACAATAATGTCAAACCTAACTTAATAAGTATGGCAAATAGAGCTTTTAATGGCTCTATTTTGCTTAAAGGAGATTTTTAAAAGGCAGATGTATAAAATAGTGCTCATGCCTTAGCCATGTAAACTTAATTAACTAAAATTAATTTTAAAATGCCAAGCAAAGCAAACAAAAAATGTGTATAATATAAGGGAATAAACGATAAAGGGGTGAACTGCAGTGAATATAATTAAGTCAAAGCTATTAGAAGTTATAATTGCTGTCTTACCAATTACGATTCTTGTAATATTACTGGATTTATTTGTATTAAATCTGGAACTTTTATTGATTTATAGGTTCTTCATTGGAACACTTCTTATAGTAATCGGGCTGACTGCTTTTCTAATCGGCGTTGACATAGGCATAAGTCCTGTGGGTAATTTAATCGGTTCTAATATGATTAAACTGAATAAGATTTGGGTTTTAGCTATAATAGGTCTGTTTTTAGGGTTCATAATATCCATTGTAGAACCGGATTTACATATTTTAGCAGGGCAGGTGGAGCTTGTATCGTCGGGTCAAATAGATAAGGCCCTTTTAATTATTGTAGTTTCCGTTGGTATTGCAACTATGGTATCCCTAGGATTGATAAGAATAGTGTATAACATTTCTCTTCAAAAAATACTCCTTATACTATATTCAATTATCCTAATATTATCATTTTTCATATCAAAAGAATTCCTTGCCATATCTTTTGATTCTTCCGGTGCAACAACAGGAGCTATGACCGTACCGTTTATTTTGGCTTTGGCCATAGGCATATCTGCGTTAAAGAAGGACAGTAAAGCATCAGAAAAAGACAGCTTCGGATTAATTGCCATAGTCTCAGCAGGGGCAATAATATCTGTTATGCTTATGAGTTTAATTACAGATGCTAAGGATATTTCAGGAGAATTATCCATAAACGAAAATAAATACAAAGGGGTTTTAGAACCCTTTATAGATAAAACACCATTGATTGCCGCTGAAATATTTATAGCAATAGTATCAATATTGGTTTTATTTATTGTTTTACAAAAATTTACCTTTAAATTAAATAAAAATACATTTAGAAAAATAATTACCGGCCTTATATTTACATATATAGGATTGGTATTATTCTTGGTGGGAGTTAATGCAGGCTTTATGGAAATTGGTAGCCTGGTGGGATATAAAATTGCCGGTTTGGAAAACAAATCAATATTGGTAATCTTGGGATTTTTACTCGGGCTTGTAACAATATTGGCGGAACCTGCTGTTCATGTGCTTACCCAGGAAATCGAAGATGTAACCAGTGGATATATAAATAAAAAACTTATAATGGCATCCCTTTCAATAGGGGTTGGATTTGCAATAGGATTATCAATGCTTAGAATAATAATCCCGGGATTGGATCTTTGGCATTTGCTATTGCCCGGATATTTAATCGCTATGATTATGACATTTTTTGCACCTAAGGTATTTGTAGGTATTGCCTTTGATTCGGGAGGGGTAGCTTCAGGGCCTATGACTGCCACCTTCATTTTAGCCTTTACCCAAGGGGCTGCGGAAGCAACAGAAGGGGCAGATGTGTTGGTGGATGGCTTTGGAATGATTGCCATGGTGGCATTAACGCCTATAATTGCCTTGCAAGTACTGGGCTTAGTATATAAGAAAAAATCAGTGAAAAGGGGAGTTGATATTAATGAAAAACAGTGATATGAATATAGGTTTTGAACTGATATGCAGTATAGTGGATTGCGGCAGTGGTAGCAGAGTATTAAGGGTACTAAAAAGACAAGGAGTAACCGGCGGCACCATATTAGTTGGGAAGGGCACGGTAAATAATAAGATATTGAATCTATTATCAATTGCGGATTCCAAAAAAGAAATAGTGCTTGCGGTAACCCATGAGAAGAATATTGAAGAAGCGCTTACAAACGTGGCAGAAGAATTTGAAATGAATAAAAAAAATCACGGAATAGTATTTTCCACATCCATTTGCATAGTGGGAGGTTCGAGCAGCTGTAAATGCTCAGGAGAATTTTATAATAAAGGAGCTGATGAAAAAATGTATCAAATGATTACGGTTATAGTAGATAAGGGCAGAGGAGAAGACGTAATTACTTCGAGCAACAGCGTAGGTTCCAGCGGCGGTACCATTTTAAACGGCAGAGGATCAGGAATTCATGAAACCAGTAAGGTCTTTTCAATGGAAATTGAGCCTGAAAAGGAAGTGGTTATTCTTTTATGTAAAACCGAGAAAACGGAAAAAGTCGTAAAAAAAATTACTGAAGACTTACAAATTGATGAACCGGGGAACGGAATTATATATGTTCAAAATGTAAATAAAACCTATGGAATAATGGAATAGAAATTATTTGACCGGAAAGGAATATAAATGACGGAAAGCAGAAAAGGGTATACGCTGGTTTTTTTGGCGGGAGCATTATGGGGATTCATAGGCTTTTTTGTTACATATTTAAATAAAATGGGAGTAGATCCCTTTAATATAGCATTTTTAAGGGATTTTTACGGAGCAATTTTCTTTATTTTTGTGGTTATAAGATTAAACGGAATAGGGGGATTGAAACCAAATAAAAAAGAACTATTATTGGCCGTTGCCATAGGATTGATTTGTCAGACCTTATTTAATATAAGCTATACCATTGCCATTAATAATGTAGGTGTGGCAACAGGAGCCATTTTATTATACACATCCCCTATGTTTGTGACACTGCTATCATGGGTGGTTTTTAAGGAAAAATTAAACAGAATAAAAGCCATAGCCCTTTTAATAAACATATCAGGCTGTGTATTAACTGTTACAAACGGAAATTTTAGTGTTCTGGAATTTTCTGTATATGGAGTTATTATGGGCACTCTGGCAGGTTTTCTATATGCCCTTTTAACAATATTTGGGAAAATAGCCGGTAATTTGAATTGCAATGTGGAAACCATATCCCTTTATAGCTTTATCACAGCTACCATTGCTTTATTCATAATAGCCCAGCCTTTAAACCATTTGGAAATATTATTTAAATGGGAAGTTATTGTTTTATCTATAGGATATGGCCTAATACCCACAGCCCTTTCATATTATTTATATATGCTAGGCCTAACAAAGCCTGTGGAAGCAAGCAAGGTACCGGTGGTTGCATCAGTAGAGACGGTGGTGGCAGCAATGATTGGCATTGCTTTATTTAACGAGTTATTTGGTATATATAAATTAATAGGCATTTTATTAGTGATGATTTCTGTGGCACTGATGAGCTGGCAAAGGAGGATAAATGTTAAAGGATAGTATCAATAAATTAAATGAATTGGATTTAAAATTATCATCTGTTTTTTTTACCCAATCCCTTATGGAATGGGATTCAGAAACCATAGCATCAAAGGAAGGTGTTGAACAGCGCTCTTTGGTGGCGGGGGAAATATCTAAAATATATTTTAATGAATTCATAAATGAAAATGTTGATGAATTATTAAAAGAATTAAATGAAAATATGGACAGCTTGGATGAAATATCTAAAGCTAAGCTGGAGCTTTATACCAAAAAATTTAATAACATATCCAAGATACCTGTTAAGGAATATGGCGATTATCAGGCCTTGATAACCAAATCATACAGCGCCTGGGAAAATGCAAGGGAAAATAACGATTACAAATTATTTGCGCCTTATCTCAAAGAAATAATTGAATATCAAAAGAGATTTGTAAAACTGAGGGACTCTAAACTAAAAACCTATGATTCTCTTCTTGATGAATTCGAACCCGGCATAGATATGGAAAGACTGGATGTTTTCTTCAAAGAGCTTAGGGAAGAAATAGTACCTTTAACCGACTATATATGCGAAAACCAAAAGGGTAACTGGGATTTTTTAAGTAGCAAATATGATATATATAAGCAGGAGAAATTTTCAAGATCATTACTGCCAAAGCTGGGCTTTGATATCAATAAGGGTCTGCTTGCCGTAAGCGTACATCCCTTTACACTGAACTTAAGCAGAGATGATGTGAGAATAACCACAAGATTTGTTGAGGATGAAATTACAAATTCGGTTTTTGGTACAATTCATGAAACGGGTCATGCTATTTACGAGCAAAACATTTCAAAGGAATTTGGTGTGAGTGCCTTAACAACGGGAGTGTCCATGGGTATACACGAATCTCAATCCAGGTTATTTGAGAATAACTTTGGAAGGAATATAAATTTTTGGAAGGGAAATTATTCGGCTTTAAGAAAAATGTTTGATGTTCAGCTTAAAGATGTTTCCTTAGAAGACTGGTATAAGGGCATTAACAGGGTTAACAGGAGCCTAATAAGAACTGAAGCCGATGAAGTAACATATCCACTTCACATAATGGTAAGGTATGAAATAGAAAAAAAGATATTTAATGAAGATATAGATATAATGGAATTGCCCGGAATTTGGAATGATTTGTATAAGGAATATTTGGGAGTAACACCTAAAAGCGATAATGAAGGTATATTACAAGATGTACATTGGGCAGGTGGGGCTTTCGGTTACTTCCCATCCTATGCATTGGGATCTGCCTATGCGGCTCAATTTGAAATGGCTTTAAGAAAAACAGTGGATGTGGATAGGGATCTTAAGGATATGGATATGAGAAATATCAACGGTTGGTTGAAAGATAACATCCATAAATTTGGTTCTTCAAAAAAGCCTGACAGGATATTAATTGATTCCACGGGAGAAGAATTTAACCCCAAATATTACACGAATTATCTTAAGAATAAATACAAGAATCCCCTTATCATATAGGGGATTCTTCTTTAACATTACTTTTTAATATATAATAGTTTATTGTTTTGGCCATATCATGAGCATCCTCATAGTTTACAAAGAGGTGGAGTATATCCAGGTTGCTGTTTTTATTGGCCAAGTATGAGTTGGCTGTAAACCTTACGGTATCATAAGCTTTCAACTCTTTATTATGAACATAATTGTTGATGTTATTTAGACCGGAATATAGGGGAGATTCCATGTTTCCCATGTATCCATCATAGGTGTCATCGATGCTTAATTTTGCATCTACAAAAGTGCTTACGGTACTTATTTCTTCATATAAGTTACTAAAAGCTTCTTTGCTTCTGGTATTTGAAAGAACATTTAATGTGAATTTATCATCATCCTTTACAAAACCTGTTATAGATGAAATGGCATATACAGTATCATCTATGTCCTTTGAAGTACCGTTTGTTATGGTATAAATCAAGCTTACTATGTTTTCCGTTGATTCATCATCATAGGCTTCTTCTGGTATTTTTGTTTCCTTATAGCTGTATTTTATATTTTCGTATAGCTCCAGATAATCCTCATTAAATGATTCTATTCTTGATTCCATATATCCTTCGAATTTACTCTTGCTATAATCATTTATAAGCAATGTTATCTCACAGCCAATGGGATATACACCGCCATCAGTCTCATAATTAATATCAACAAGCTTGTATGCCACTGATTTCATTTTCAAATATGCCATCAATTCTCCCAATATTTTAATAGGGTTTGGATGGCTGTTTACTTTTTCGTCAAAGGACCCGGCCTTTATTCCGGTTATGCTTATTTTAAAGGCTGTATTGTATAAATCATCGCATTTAGATACGGGGATTTCTAAGCTCATTTTTGTTTGATTTCCCGTATTGAGAGATGCGTGGGTTTTGTAACTGGAATCTAAAACTATAACTTGGCTATCCTTAGGAAAATACTGTGTGGAAATATTTAAGGCGCCTTTTTGATTATCATTTTCATTGTTTAAAAAAATGATTCTAAGCTTCCCGTGCTCTTTTGCATTTTCGATTAAAAATTTACATATTGAAATATTATTGATATCGTTATAAAAGTCCGATGGATTATAGCTACAGCAAATAATTATATCCTTCACATCTTCATAGGCCTTTGTGCCGGGCAAAGTGAATATAATATTATTATAACTATCTATGGAATGGTCTAGCTCAAGGCTGTCAGCCCATTTAGCCATATAATCCGTAAATCTTTTGGTAGTGCATCCATATGCAAAGGTTTCTTCAAGCTCAGTTACTTGACCGGAAATATCAGTTTCCGGAATATCTTCATCTCTGTTTTCACAACCGGACAATAATATTAAGGATATGATTGTAGTAATTAGTATAAATAATTTAAACTTCATAATAACCTCATAATTTAAGTGTTTATTTGTCATCACATTTAATATATAATATATGTATGACTTATCTATTTTAACATAAATTTTAGAAATTCAAAAGAGATTAAATGAAAGTTATGTGTGGAGGCAATATGGAGACTAAGAGACTTATACTAAGAAAAACCGAATTAACGGATTGCAAATTATTCTATAACTGGCAAAAGGATTCTGATGTTGTTGAATATTTGGCTTTTGACAAGGATCTTGAATACGAAGATGTGGTTAGAGATTTTGTTATTGAATCCAATGATTCCGCAAGGCAGTTGTTCACAATACTTTTAAAGGACAGGGATATGCCCATCGGAAGAGTTATAATATCAAGAATCAATCATAAAGAAAATTCAATGGATATAACAAAAATATATATAGGTGAACTTAAGCATCAAAATAAAGGTTATGGTCGGGAAGCAATAATAGCCATATTGGAATGTGCATTCTTAGATTTAAATATGGAAAGGGTTACATTGGACTTTTTTGTAGAAAACAAAAGGGCAGAAGCCCTGTATAAAAAGATTGGCTTCCAATATGAAGGGCTCATGAGGAATGCCTGTAAAAAAGACGGTAAATACTACGATTTAAAGCTTATGTCAATGCTGAGAAACGAATATTTTGCATTATACAAAAAAAATTAAAAAAACACTTGATAATCAATGATGGTATATGATATAATATCGCTTGCGTTGAAAAATAGTAATTAACAGATTTATATATAAGGAGGTGCGGAAGATGTCAAGAAAATGCGAGATTTGCGGAAAAGGTCAAGTTTCAGGCAATACGGTTTCTCACTCAAATAGACATACTAAAAGAAAATGGAATGCCAATATTCAGAATGTAAGAGTTGTAGACGAAAATGGTAGCGTAAGAAAAGCTAGCGTTTGCACAAGATGTCTGAGATCAGGCAAAGTTAACCGTGCCGTTTAGAAAATGATTTAACAAAGTAGCCTTAAACATTAGTTTAAGGCTTTTTTATTACATATATTATAACAATTAATTTATAAATATGGTATAATGTCAAAAAGAAAAGGAGTTTGATATGGCAGTAATAGCGAATACCGAAATAGGTAATATAAATATTAATAATTATGCGATAGAAAAAATTGTAATCGGTAATATATTAAAGAAAAAAAATATAATAACTCCTACGAACAAAAGGGGTAAAGTAATAGCTGTTAAAGGTATAAGAATCAAACCATCGGATTATGTAAGTGCTGTTGAAATCATAGAATATGAGGATAAGCTTTTTATAAAAATGTATTTTGTAATTGAGTTTGGTGCCAGCATAAATAAAGAAACCAATAAAATATTTGATATGATTGAAAAGGATTTTGAGGCCATAGGTATTCAAAAGCCCACACAGATTACGGCTAAAATAACCGGAGTTAAATCAAAACAAATAGCTAAAAGGGAATTAGAGGTAGTAAGAAGAAATGAGTAGCAGTTTAAGTCTTGGAGATAATTTAAACCGCTTAAAGGGGATAGGACCCAAAAAAACCAAAGCCTTAAATGATTTAGGGCTTTTTAACGTTTCGGATTTACTTAGCTATTACCCGTATAAATACCAAGACAGAAGGAAAATAACAAAAATCAAAGATTTAAAAATGGACGAAACTTTTCAAATAGAAGGTAAAGTACTTAGCTTAAAACTTGATTCCAAAGGATATAGCAAAAAATCCGGCAGATTAAGACTTTTATGCGAAGATGATACCGGTAAAATATCAATTGTATTTTTTAACGGAGGTTATTTGATAAATACCTTCAAAAAAAATGAACATTATATATTTTATGGCAAGGCAAATAAATATTTCGGGAAAAATACCGCATATAAATATCAATTGACCAATCCTGATTATGTAAAAAAAGGCAGCGATAATGATATAAGGGGAATTATACCCATATATAAAACCACTAAAGGCATAGGGCAAAGGGATATGCATAAATGGATTGTTCAAGCCTTGGAATTGGTGGGAAGGATAAAGGAATGGGTACCGGAAGATATACTTAATAGGAATAATATGTGTGATATTAAATATGCACTAAGCAATATCCACTACCCCAAGGATGAAAAAGCTATCAATATCTCAAAATACCGGATTATATACGGAGATTTTTTGATATACAAGCTATCACAAAAATATAATTCCGGCATTAATAATAACTATAAATATAACAAGATAGAGAAGAAAGAATTTGATAAGCTAAACAGAATCATTCCCTTTGAACTGACAAAGGGCCAGTTAAAAGCCATAGAAGATATAAATAGTGACTTGATAGATGATAAGCCAATGAATAGGCTGCTGCAGGGGGATGTGGGCAGCGGAAAGACGATAGTCGCCCAGTATTCCATATTCACTGTTTTAGAAAACGGTTATCAAGGGGCATATATGGCACCTACGGAGATTTTGGCAAATCAGGTATATGCGAAAATGCTTGAACTTTTTAAAAGCTTTGACTATAACATTGCTATAATGACAGGCTCAACCAAAGCTAAGGATAAGGCTTTAATAAAGGAAAGATTAAAGAGTGGAGATATAAACCTCATAATAGGAACTCATTCTTTGATACAAGAAGACGTGGATTTTAAAAATCTTATGCTTACCGTAATAGATGAACAGCATAGATTCGGTGTTGATCAAAGGAGACTATTGACGCAAAAGGGTAACTGCCCCAACATACTTGTGATGAGTGCAACTCCCATCCCAAGGACATTAGCTGCAACTGTTTACGGTGATATGGACTTTAGCGTAATTGACACAATTCCCATGGGAAGAAAGCAAATCATCACCAAGGTATATAATAGTGCCACAAGAGAGAAAGCCTATGTGGAGCTTAAAAATGAGCTTTTAAAAGGCCATCAGGGCTATGTGGTCGCGCCTCTTATTGAAGATTCGGAGGAGCTGGAGTTAATATCAATTAATGAAATATTTGATGAACTCAAAAAAAGATATAAGGGGTTTAGACTGGGTCTTTTACACGGAAGACTTAAAACCGACGAAAAGAACCGTTTGATGGCTGAATTTTCAAAGGGGGATATAGATTTACTTGTGTCCACCATAGTAATTGAAGTGGGCATAGATGTGAATAATGCCACTGCTATATTAATAGAAAATGCAGAGAGATTCGGATTAGCCCAGCTTCATCAATTGAGGGGAAGAGTGGGTAGAAACAGTCTGCAATCATATTGCCACTTGATTTCATACAGCGATTCTAAGATTTCAAAGACAAGAATGAAGGCCATGAAGGAATATTCCTGTGGGTTTGATATTAGTGAAGAGGATTTTAAGCTGAGAGGACCCGGAGATATATACGGAACGACCCAGCATGGAAATAATCTTGATATGGATAATTTTGTAAGATATATCGAAATATTGGAAAAAGCAGGTAAAGACGCTGATGAATTGTTGACTAATGATAAAATGTTGTCAAAAACCGAGAATAAATTATTGAAAGACATTGTGGAAAGAAATGAAGTTTTCAGCTACAAGGATATAATATAGGAGGTCATATGAAGATTACTTCAGGTGAATATAAATATAGGAAGCTTATAACTCCCCGGGGATACGAAACCAGGCCCACAAGTGAAAAGGTCAGGGAAGCTGTATTCAGCATGATAGGTGATAAAATTGAAGATGCCATGGTTTTGGATCTGTTTGCCGGCTCCGGCAGCTTAGGTCTTGAAGCGCTGTCAAGAGGAGCAAAAAGGAGTCTTTTTTGTGATAATTCTCAAAGCAGCATCGATGCCATCAAGGAGAATATAGACAGCTGTAAAGCTAATCTGTGGACTGATGTATATAAAGGAGATTTCAAAAGAAATCTAGACAGGTTAAATGAACCCTTTGACATAATATTTTTGGATCCGCCATACAAAATGGGATACTACGAACAATGTATAAGAGCAATAACAGAAAGAAAGCTGCTTAAGGATGATGGTATAATAATAGTGGAACACGATTCTAAGAATGATATGAATTTTGATGAATATAATTTGATAAAGATTAAAGAAAAAAGTTATGGGACCATAGGAGTAAGCATATTTAAACGCAATGATATTGCAATAGAATAGAATTTTTGATAAAATTAGTTTTGTTAACGGAGGTTTAAATATGAAGAGAGCATTATATGCGGGTTCCTTTGATCCTATAACCTGTGGTCATTTGGATATTATAAACAGAGCATCTAAGATGTATGATGAAGTAACTGTGGGCATTATTAACAATCCCGGCAAAAAGCCTTTATTTGATGTGGAAGAAAGAAAAGATATGGTAAAACTGGTTACCAAAGATTTAAATAATATTGTAGTGGATTCATTTTCCGGACTTTTAGCCAATTATGTCAATGATAACAGATTTGATATAGTTATAAGAGGTCTTAGGGCCACGACGGATTTTGAGTATGAATTGCAGATGGCACAGATGAATGCCAGACTATTTAATAAGTGTACTGAGACGGTTTTTTTAATGACCAATCCTAAATATTCATTTATCAGCTCCAGCATGATCAAAGAAGTTGTAATGCTGGGGGGTAAGGTTGAAGGACTGGTTATTGATGAAATATATGAATTAACCAAGAAGAAATTTATCGGGAGGTAATTATGAGTGATACAACAATAAAAGTAATGGATTTACTTGAGGAAATCGAGGATATACTTGAAAGTTCGGGAAAGTTTCTTCTTACTGAAAAGCTTATAGTCGATGGAAAAGAAATATTTGATTTAATAGAGCAGATAAGAATAAATATGCCTAAAGATATACAGCAGGCTAAATGGGTAAAGGATGAACAACAAAGGATATTAAGCGAAGCCAAGGGCGAATACGATCGTATTATCATTGAAGCTAATAAACAAGCTGAATATCTTGTGGAATCCAGTGCGATTAAAAAAGAAGCTGAGAAAAGAGCTGAAACCATTCTTAATGAAGCGGAAAATCATAATAGGTATATGAAGCTAAGGACATATGAATATGTGGATAAGCTCATATATGATATGCAAAACAGTATGGCAAAAATTACCGAAGACTATTTTACACCTATGTATGAATACTTGGAAAATACAATTCAAGAGGTTGACAGCAAATTTGACAGTAATCGGGCTGAAATAAAAGCATTAGCCGCAAAAGTACAGGAGCTAAGCGGAGATAACGGAGACGAATAAATGTCGATTGTCGGTATAGTAGCTGAATACAATCCCTTGCATAACGGTCACTTGTATCATATAAAAATGTCAAAAGAAATATCTGATGCCGAATTGGTGGTATGTGCAATGAGTGGCAATTTTGTGCAACGGGGAATGCCTGCGGTGATACCCAAGCATTTAAGGGCAAAGCACGCTGTTATGTGCGGTGCTGATTTGGTAGTGGAAATACCCACGGTATATTCAGTGGCAAGTTCTGACATATTTGCAAAAGCGGGAATAAATATATTGGAAGCATTGAACTGCAATTATATTTCCTTTGGAAGCGAAGAAGGTAATATTGACAGGTTAAAGGCCGTTTCCTCTAAACTTTCAGATGAAAGACTTGATAGTTACATCAAGTCTTTTTACAGTGAAGGAATTAGCTATCCTAAGGCCAGAGAAATAGCATATAACGAAATGTTTAATGAAAATTGTGATTTGCTGAATAAGCCCAATAACATATTGGCATTGGAATATTTAAAAAATATAAATAAGGCTAAGCCAATAACAGTTAAAAGATTGGGTGCTTCATATAACGATGAACAAATAAAAGACCTTGAAGATTTTCAGTCGGCTACAGCCATAAGAAAAAGCCTATATGAAAAATCTGATATTTCATCTTATGTACCAAGGAATACCTTAAATGATTTAATAGGGGAATCCACTGTGGATATTGATAAACTTTTTAGTTTATTAAAATACAGAATAATAACAGGGGAAGCCGACGAATTCGAAAGCTGTCCATCCGGTGGTGAAGGTCTTGGGAATAAGCTAAAAAACGAAATAAACAAGGCAAATACATTGGAAGAGCTTATAGATATAATTAAATCAAAAAGATATACAAGAACAAGAATTACAAGACTTTTAATACAGGTATTACTTTTAATGAACAGAGAAATGATAAGCTATGACGACATGGGGTATATAAAGCCACTGGCTTTCAACAAAAGGGGCGCCAAGATATTAAACGGCAGTGATTTAATGGTCATATCTAATATTAATAAGGTGGAAATGCCGGCCGACAAATACAAATACAGCTTGGATAAAGAAATACTGGCCACTGATATATATAATATGATTTCCGGCAGAAATCTGTATAAAAATTCGGAAAAGGTTTTAAAACCACAATTTATTGAGCTTTAAATCTTGAAAAAATATATGCAAGTGATATAATAAAATTTAGATAATAAATTTATGGAGGGTCAAATGAAAATATTAGTTATTAACTGTGGTAGTTCTTCACTTAAATATCAAGTGTTGGACATGGAATTCGAGAAGCTGCTTTGCAAAGGGCTTGTTGAAAGAATCGGTATGGATGGTTCGATAATATCCCATACCAAAATCGGAGAAGAAAAGGTAAAGAAAGAAGTACCTATGAATTCCCATAAGGATGCTATAGCATGTGTATTGGAGGCGATTATAGATCCTAAAAACGGAGTTGTAAAAAGTATGGACGAAATTAATGCTGTGGGTCACAGAGTAGTTCATGCGGGAGAAAAATATTCAAAATCCGTATTAATAGATGATGAAGTTATAAAAGCTTTGGAAGAATGTATAGAGCTTGCACCTCTTCACAACCCGCCAAATATTATGGGTATCAATGCTTGTAAAGAGCTTATGCCAAATACCCCTATGGTAGGAGTATTTGATACTGCATTCCATCAAACCATGCCTCCAGAATCATATATATATGCCATACCTTATGAAATGTATGAAAAATACGGTGTTAGAAGATATGGCTTCCACGGAACAAGTCACAGATATGTTGCAGAAAGAGCAGCTAAAATGCTTAATGTGGATTTGGAAGATTTAAAGCTAATAACATGCCACTTGGGTAACGGTGCATCTGTATCGGCAATAAAAAGAGGAAAATGCATAGATACATCCATGGGATTTACTCCTTTGGAAGGCCTTGTAATGGGTACAAGATCCGGCGATATAGATCCTGCTATAGTTACTTACATAAGAGAGAAGAAGAAGCTGCCTGAAGGCGCAACAAACGAAATTTTAAATAAGGAATCCGGCGTTTTGGGTATATCCGGAGTTTCCAGCGATTTTAGAGATTTGGAAATAGCTGTTGCGGAGGGTAATCAAAGAGCAGAACTGGCACTTAAAGTATTTGCCCATAGAGTTAGATTCTATATCGGAGCCTACATAGCTGAGATGAACGGTGTGGATGCAATAATATTTACTGCTGGAGTAGGAGAAAACGATTTAGGCATGAGGGATTTGATTTGTAACGATCTTGGAAATCTGGGAATCAAGCTGGATGTTTTCAAAAACAAAATCAAAGGTAAGGAATCAATCATTTCTAGGGATGATTCAAGGGTAAAGATTCTACTTATACCAACAAATGAAGAGCTAATGATTGCAAAAGATACATATGAAATAGTAAAAGATTTATAAAACTATTGACATTATTCAACAATTAGTTTATACTACAATGGTTGAAATCAAAGATATTATTTATTATAAGGAGGTGTAGACGATGGCAGTACCTAAGAGGAGAACATCTAAAGCGAAAAGAAACAGCAGACAATCAGCTAACATGAAAATGAAAGCTCCTGGACTATCTATTTGTCCTCAGTGTCATGAGCCAAAACTTCCACATAGAGTTTGTCCTAACTGCGGATATTATGACGGTAAAGACGTAGTAGGCGAATAAAATTGTAAAGTTTAGAGTCAAAAGACGCCAAAAGGCGTCTTTTTTTATATCCTTAAATGGTTGATATACTAAGTTTTTAGTGGTAAAATATAATGTGATTATTTAATAAAGGGGTATGTATATGAACGATAAAAAATTAAGAGTGGGTATATTGGGGGCAACCGGTATGGTTGGTCAAAGATTTATCACTTTACTAAACAACCATCCTTGGTTTGAAGTAAAAGTGGTGGCTGCAAGTCAAAGCAGTAAGGGTAAAATATACGAAGATGCGGTTAACGACAGATGGAAGATGCCGGGTCCGATACCGGAAAATGTAAAAGGTCTTGTGGTTTACGATATAAATGACATTGATTTGATAAGCAATGAGGTGGATTTTGTTTTCAGTGCCGTAAATATGACTAAGAGCGAAATCAAAGCTATCGAAGACGCCTATGCCATGTCGGAGATTCCTGTGGTATCCAATAACAGTGCCCATAGGTGGACTGAAGATGTGCCTATGGTTATACCTGAAATCAATGATTCCCATTTTGATGTAATAGAAAGCCAGAAAAAGAGATTAGGAACTACCAAGGGGTTTGTTGCAGTCAAGCCCAACTGTTCCATACAAAGCTATGTACCTTGTCTTGCCGCATGGCAGGAGTTTAAACCAAAAGAAGTTTTGGTTACCACTTATCAAGCCATAAGCGGGGCGGGTAAGACTTTTTCCGAATGGCCGGAAATGAAGGAAAATGTTATTCCTTATATAAAAGGTGAAGAGGAAAAAAGCGAAAATGAACCACTAAAAATATTTGGTTATATAAGGGATGGCAAAATAATAAATAATGAAGATTTAATAGTTACCAGTCAATGCTTAAGGGTTCCCGTATTAGATGGACATACCTGTGCGGCCTTTGTTAATTTTGAAAAGAAGGTAACGGTTGATGAACTAATCGCAAAGCTAGACGAATATAAGGGCTATCCACAAAAAGAAGGATTACCTACGGCTCCGAGAAGATTTATAAAATATGTACATGATAATAACAGGCCCCAGGTAAATATAGATGTGGACTTTGAAAAGGGCATGGGCATCACCATAGGCAGACTAAGGGAAGATAAAATATTTGATTACAAATTTGTGGGACTTTCCCACAATACTGTAAGGGGCGCTGCCGGTGGAGCTTTGCTGTGTGCCGAAGCGCTGTACAAAAAAGGATATATATATTAAGGAGATAATAAATTGACATATTTAGAAGCGATAATACTTGGCCTTGTCCAAGGACTTACAGAATTTTTACCGGTTAGCAGCTCAGGCCATCTAACAATATTACAGCATTTTTTCGATATAAACGGCGAAAAAGTAGTTCTCTTTACGATACTTTTACATGTGGGTACCTTGATATCGGTTACCTTCATGTATTTTAAAGATTTAAAGGAATTGGTTATAGAACTGTTTATTACCATAAAAGACATATTTACCGGAAAAGGTTTAAAGCTTAATGAAAGACCCATAAGAAAGCTTGGCGTTATGATAATAGTAACAACCTTAGTGACAGGTATAATCGGAATAGCTTTTGAGGACCTGTTTGTATCATTTTATAAATCCCTAGTACCTGTTAGCATAGGATTGATCTTAACCGGCATACTTTTATGGGTGTCCGAGAGCATAAAACCGGGGAAAAGGGATATTAACAATTTGAATTTCAGGAATGCAATATATATAGGTGTTATGCAGGGAATTGCGATATGCCCCGGAATATCCAGATCCGGTGCAACTCTGGTGGGAGGATTAACCACCAAGCTTGATAGAGCCTTTGCTGTTAAATACGCCTTCTTGATTTCCTTTCCTGCCATATTAGGCTCAGCGGTGATGGAAATGGATGAACTATTTAATTCCTCCATAGAGCCTTCGTCATTTGGACCAATATTAATAGGCATGCTGATTGCGGCAATATCTGGTATATTTGCAATTAAAGCTATGATAGCAGTTGTTTCAAAATACAGTTTAAAGTACTTTTCTGTTTATGTGTGGATTATAGGCCTATCATTATTAGTATATAATTTTGTAAAGTAGGAGTATAAAATGGTTGAAAATAAACGAAAACCGGGAAGACCTAAGGGTAGCAAAAACAAGACTCCGGCTAATAAAGAGCTGGATAAAAAAGAAGAAATCAAAATAATGCAAGAGGAAAGAAGCCATAATAAAAAGGTTAATGATGAAATTTGGGCAGTAACCATATTTGCTGTGGGGATTTTTTTGGTATTTGCAACCCAGCTTAATACAACAGGTGAATTAGGTAATGCCATTAACAATGTTTTAAGTGGAATTTTCGGTGGTCTTTCCATAATTCTTCCATACTATATTATGATCTTCGCATTGATGCTTTTCTTTCAAAAGACAAACCATGTGAATTTAAGGACTGTATTTTTTGCCCTGCTGATTTTTATAATGATATGTATAATTAATTCTCAAAGATATATTGACCCTAGTAATCTTGGTTTTGGTTTTGAGGATATAGCAAGCTTTTACAAGAATGGCATTCCCCATGAAAATGCCGGAGTAATCGGTATGTTCTTTGGAACCATATTGGTAAAAACAGTGGGAGCACCGGGATTATACATCTTCTCCCTTACAGTAATCTTTATTTCCATATTATTGGTGATAAATACCCCGATATCAAAGCAAATAGAGATAATAAAAAATAAGAGGGAAGAGAAAAAGATTATCAAAGAGGCTGCTGCCAAGGAAGAAGCTAATAAAGTAAGCGGTAATACCCAGGAAGTCCCTATTATTAAAAGAAACGGTAACACGGAAAATATAATAAAATATATGTCGGATGATGATATGTTTGACAGAAGCAAAGCCTCCGGCAATGTGGGCTTGGAGGAAAAACCGGAGATAAAGGATGGTTTTGGCATCGATGAGGAAAACAAGGCACCGATTAAAAGAAGCAGAAAAAAAAGTAACGAAGAAATACCTCCGGAAGATATAACAATCGAAAAAAATGATAATGATCAAGATTACATTCTACCGAGCGTTAATTTGCTTAAAGAAAACGATGGTAATAATAAAGGATTATCGGATTATGACCTGATGAGTAAGGCCAAGCAATTGGAAAAAACCTTAAAGAGCTTTAATGTGGAAGCTAAGGTAGTACAGGTAATTCAGGGCTCTTCCGTAACAAGATATGAAATACAGCCAAATGTTGGAGTTAAGGTAAACAGCATAGTAAGATTGGCGGATGATATAGCTTTAAATCTAAAAGCAAAGAGCATAAGAATAGAAGCACCCATACCGGGTAAAGCTGCCGTGGGAATAGAAGTGGAAAATGAAAAGACAACACCTGTAAAGGTGAGAGACTTAATTGAATCCAAGGAGTTTAAAAATTCAAAGTCCAAGGTAACCTTTGTGGTGGGTAAAGACATATCCGGAAAAAATATAGTGGCTGATTTAAAGGAAATGCCACATCTTTTAATAGCAGGGGCTACAGGTTCGGGTAAGAGTGTATGTATTAACTCGGTTATAACAAGCTTCCTATATAAAGCCAAGCCCGGGGAAGTTAAAATGATCTTAATTGATCCTAAAGTAGTGGAATTAGGCGTATATAACGGCATACCGCATCTTTTAATACCTGTGGTAACAGATCCTAAGAAAGCTGCCGCTGCCTTAAACTGGGCAGTTAATGAGATGAATGACAGGTACAATAAATTTGCCGAGGCGGGAGTCAGAGATTTAGAATCCTTTAATGAGCTTGCAATGTTTAATAATGAAGAAGAGAGCATACTGCCCCAAATTGTCATAGTAATAGATGAACTGGCAGACTTAATGATGGCAGCGCCGTCCCAAGTTGAAGAAGCCATATGCAGATTGGCACAAAAGGCCAGGGCAGCGGGTATGCACCTTATTGTTGCGACCCAGCGACCTTCGGTTGATGTGGTAACGGGATTAATAAAAGCAAATATACCATCTAGAATTGCTTTTAGTGTTTCGTCACAGTTTGATTCAAGGACAATAATTGACATGAATGGAGCGGAAAAGCTTTTAGGTAAGGGCGACATGCTGTTTTCACCTGTGGGTATGAATAAACCTTTAAGGACACAAGGACCAATGATTACCGATGAGGAGGTCATGGATGTAATATCCTTTGTTAAGAAACAAGGGGATCCGGAATACTCGGAAAAAATAATTACTTCCTTGGAAAACAACGGCAAAGACAGAAATGATGAAGAAGCGGATGAACTTACAGAAGAAGCTATAGAATGTATTTTTAAATCCAAGCAGGCTTCAGTTTCGATGCTGCAAAGGAGATTTAGAATAGGCTATAACAGGGCAGCAAGAATAATTGATGAAATAGAAGCAAGGGGTATAATCGGGCCATCGGATGGCAGCAGACCTAGGCAGATATTAGTTAGCGAAGAGGAATACTATAAAGCTTTCGACTTAACGGAAGTTTTAGAGGAGGAGAATGAATAAATATTACATAGAAACCTTAGGATGCTTAAAAAATGAGTATGATTCCGAGGTACTTAAGAATTTATTGGATGAAAAAGGTTATTTGGAAACAGACGATATAAATGACGCAGAATATATTATTGTAAACACCTGCGGCTTTATAAATGATGCTAAAATAGAATCAATAGACAGAATCTTTGATATGATAAGGGACAAAAAAGAAGAAACAAAATTAATTGTTACGGGCTGTCTATCTAAAAGATATCATAAGGAGTTAACGGAGGAAATACCCGAGGTCGATTTATTTATAGGTGTTGATGAATATGATAAATTACCCATGCTTTTATCTAATATTCCGGATAAAAAATATTACATTGAACCTTTTAAGAGGGAGCCTTTGCCATATTTTGACAGAAAACTAAAGGATAATCCCTACACGGCAACCTTGAAAATAGCCGAAGGCTGCAACAATGCTTGCGCCTTTTGTATTATACCAAAAATACGTGGGCCATACAGAAGTAAACGTATTGAGGATATTGTGAAAGAGGCAAGATTATTGGCATCAAAAGGGACAAAGGAAATCGTTTTGATCGCCCAAGATGTTACCTATTACGGTAAAGATCTTTACGGGAAATTCATGATTACGGAGCTTTTATACGAGCTTGCGAAAATTGATGATATAAAATGGATAAGACTCATGTACTGCTATGAGGAGAGAATAACGGACCAATTGATTGAAGCAATGGCAAATATCGATAAGGTATGTAAGTACATAGATATACCTATACAGCATATTTCAAATAATGTGTTGAAAAAAATGAATAGGGCATCCACGGAGGAATCCATTACTGATACCATAAAAAAACTTAGGGAAAGAATCCCAGGTATCAGAATAAGGACCACTTTACTGGTGGGCTTTCCCGGGGAAACCGATGATGACTATGAAAAACTAATGGATTTTGTGGAAAAAACTAAATTCGATAGATTGGGGGTATTTTCTTTTTCCAATGAAGAAGATACGAAGGCATTTCACTTGCCCGATCACATAGATGAAGCTACGAGTAGGATAAGAGCGGATAAAATAATGGAAAAGCAGGTGGAAATAAGCCTGGAAAACAACAAAAAAATGATAGGTAACGAGTATATTGTAATAATAGATGAAATTGATGATACAGACATAAGCTATATAGGAAGAACCCAGTTCGATGCACCGGAAATTGATAATTCTGTTATATTTAAATCCGAAAGAAGATTAAAGGTCGGAGACATGGTAAAAGTTAAAATAATTGATGCTTATGACTATGATTTAGTGGGCGAGGAGGCTTAATATGAATTTACCAAATAAATTAACCATTGCTAGGGTTGTGGCAGTACCGTTTTTCATAGTAGCATTTATTATGAAGCTATATTTAATAGCCTTTTTGATATTTGTATTGGCTTCATTAACCGACCTATTAGATGGTCAAATAGCAAGAAAGCATAATCTCGTGACGAATTTCGGTAAAATTATGGATCCTCTTGCTGATAAGATTCTTGTATATTCGGCATTTTGCCTGTTTGTTGAAAACGGCACGGTTCCCTCTTGGATGCTAATAGTCATATTAGCCAGGGAATTTGCCATCGCGGGAATGAGAACTGTTGCTGCATCAGAAGGCATAGTAATTGCAGCAGGCATGAGCGGCAAGATAAAAACAGTTTTACAAATGATTACGGTTATTGTATTAATTTTAGGTCATGGTTTTTATCAAGAAATACTGATGCCGGTGGGTAATGTGCTTTTATGGCTATCAATAATAGCAACGGTATATTCCGGAATCGAATACATAGTCAAGAATAAAAAAGTATTCTCGATATAAGGGGAAGAGATGAAGGTAGGTATATTAAATATTGGCACCGAACTGCTTTTTGGCCAGGTGATCAACAGTAATGCAGCTTTTTTGTCAAAGGAATTAAACAACTTAGGTTTCGATGTGCTATATCATCATATTGTCGGAGATAATCCTTTAAGAATTAAGGCTGCTATTAATATGCTGTTTATTGATTGCGATATCATAGTTACAACCGGGGGCCTAGGACCGACGCAAGATGATATCACTAAAGAAATAGTATGTGAATTAATGAATGACAGTTTAGTAAAAAATCAGATAGCATATAATAACATATCGGAAATATACAGTAAATCCAACAGGATAATGCCAAAAAACAATATTAAACAGTCATATTTACCAAGGAGAGCCATTCCCTTTTTCAATGATGCAGGTACAGCTCCCGGATTTGCTCTAGAACATAACGGCAAATATGTAATATCCTTACCGGGGCCTCCAAGAGAGATGACAAGTATGTTTGAATCAAGGGTTAGACCGTATCTTAAGGACCATATCGACGGACATATTTACTATAAAGTATTAAGGACCTTTGGCATAGGAGAATCTTCTTTGGAAATGAAGCTGATTGATTTAATAGATAAGCAACAGGACCCAACCATAGCAACTTATGCCAAGGAAGGGGAGTGTAGTTTAAGAATTACTTCAAAAAGAAGCACCATGGAAGAAGCTGAAAATGCTGTAAACAACATGATAAAAAAGGTGGATGACCTTATAGGCGAATATATATATAGTCAAGATGATGAAGATTTCAATGAAGTTATTGTTAAACTGCTTAAAACCAAGGGCCTTAAGCTTTCCTGCTCAGAATCTTGTACGGGAGGATTGTTTGCCAAGCTTATGACGGATATATCGGGTTCGTCTGAGGTTTTTGACAGGGGAATAATTACCTACAGTAACAAAGCTAAAATCGAAGAACTGGGTGTAGATCCAAAAACCCTGAAAAAATTTGGAGCAGTTAGCAGGGAAACCGCAGAGGAAATGGTTTTGGGTTTAAGAAATAAGACCAAAAGCGATGTATGTATATCTGTCACGGGAATATCAGGTCCCATGGGGGGATCCGAGGAAAAACCCGTGGGTTTGGTATACATAGGCATTTACTATAATAACGAAATAGAAGTAAAGGAAATAATAAGCAGGGACATTAACAGAAAGTGGAACAGAAACTATACCGCACTTAATATGTTGAAAATTGTATATGATACTATTTCGTAATAAATAGGCACTTTCAAACATTGTTAAATTAACATATATATAATAAAATTGTATATATTACTTGACAAGCAAATTAGCATATATTATTATTAAAGCGAACAAATGTTCTTAATGGAGGTAGATATGGCAAAAATGGATAAAACAGTTAGTATAAATGTTAATAACGAAGAAAGAGAAAAAGCATTGGAGGCAGCCCTTAATCAAATACAGAGGCAATATGGTAAAGGTGCCATTATGAAATTAGGGGATGAAGGCGCCAGAACAAATATTGAAGCCATACCTACAGGCTCAATAAGCCTTGATGTGGCCACAGGTATAGGAGGAGTTCCCAAAGGGAGAATAGTTGAGATATACGGACCGGAATCCTCAGGTAAAACAACCTTGACCTTGCATATTATAGCGGAAGCCCAAAAAAACGGAGGCAAAGCAGCTTTTATAGATGCGGAGCACGCTTTGGACCCTTTATATGCCAAGAATTTAGGGGTTGATGTGGATGAACTTTTGGTTTCACAGCCGGATACGGGAGAGCAGGCTTTGGAAATATGTGATATGCTGGCCAGGAGCGGTGCTTTGGATATAATCGTAATTGACTCAGTGGCAGCTTTGGTTCCAAAGGCAGAAATACAAGGTGAAATGGGAGACTCCCATGTGGGTATGCAGGCTAGATTGATGTCCCAAGCCCTTAGAAAAATTACGGGATCTGTAAACAAATCCCAAACTTGTGTAATTTTCATAAACCAATTAAGGGAAAAAATCGGAGTTATGTTCGGAAATCCCGAAACAACCACAGGGGGCAGAGCATTAAAGTTCTATGCAAGTATGCGTCTTGATGTAAGAAGAATAGAAACCATAAAATCTGGCGATGAAATGCTGGGAAACAGGACGAGAGTTAAGGTGGTAAAGAATAAGGTGGCTCCTCCGTTTAAGATGGCTGAATTTGACATAATGTACGGAGAAGGTATTTCTGCAGAGGGAGATATCCTAGATACGGGTGTGTCCATGGGTATAGTAGATAAAGCCGGCTCGTGGTACAGCTATGAAGGCGAAAGAATAGGACAAGGCAGGGAGAACGTAAAGGCATATTTAAGGGATAATATGGATGTTTTGGAAGCCATCAAATTAAAAATATTGGATGAATTAAAGGTAAATAAAGAAGATATAGTTGTAGATGAAGACGGAGTTGTAATCGAATAAAAAAAGCACTAAATCATTTGACATATAAGTTAAACTGTGTTATATTAACTAAGTTAGCCGCACAATGTAGGTTATTTTAAGCTGCGAGCACCTACTTTGGCGAGTCTGGAATGAGGAGGAATTTAATATGTATGCAGTAATTGAAACCGGCGGAAAACAATACAGAGTTTCTGAAGGTGACGTAATAAGCGTTGAGAAACTAAACGCTTCTGAAGGTAGCAAAGTTGAATTTGATAAGGTTTTACTTGTTGGAGGAGACAAAATGCTGGTGGGTACTCCACTAGTGGAAGGCTACAAGGTATTTGGTGAAGTCGTTGAAAACGGCAAGGCTAAGAAAGTAATTATTTTTAAGTATAAAGCAAAGAAGGACTACAGAAAAAAGAATGGTCACAGACAGCCTTATACAATGGTAAAAATAACAGGACTTGGCGAAGCTAAAGCCAAGAAAGCTGAAAAGGTTGAAAGCAAACCTGTAGAAGAAGTTAATGATGTAAAAGCTAATATGTCCATGAAAAAAGACGAATTATTGGCAATTGCAGAAGCTAAAGGCGTTGCAGTTAACAGTAAGGCAACAAAGGCAGAAATTTTAGAGGCTATACTAGCATAAGCTAAATAGCTCAGATGAATAGATATTAGTTAGGAGGGGTCTTTCCATGTCAAGTAAAAAAGGAGTAGGTAGTTCCAAAAACGGTAGAGACAGTGAGTCGAAACGTTTAGGACTTAAAATCGGAGACGGTCAATATGTAAGTGCCGGCAGTATACTTGTTAGACAGAGGGGAACTAAATTCCACCCTGGTAACAATGTAGGTATCGGTGGTGACGATACTTTATTTGCTAAGATAGATGGTGCAGTTAAATTCGAACAAACTGGTAAGCACAGAAAACAAATTAGCGTATACACTAAAGAAGCATAAGAATTGCTAGCCCCTAAGTATTTAGGGGCTATTTAAATATTAGGATAGGTAAAAATATGTTTGTAGATAAAGCTAAAATTACAATAATTTCCGGAAAAGGTGGAAATGGTGCTGTTTCATTCAGAAGGGAGCCATATGTACCCGAGGGCGGCCCCGATGGTGGAGACGGCGGAAAAGGCGGAGATGTCATTTTTGTGGCAGACCGAAACCTAAGGACCCTAATGGATTTTAGGTATAAAAGAAAATATGAGGCCGAAAGCGGTCAGGATGGCATGAAAAAAAACAGGTACGGTAAGCAGGGAAACAATCTGGAAATCAGAGTACCTGTGGGAACTATGATAATGGATGAAGAAACCGGTCTTTTAATGAAGGATTTAAAGGAAGACGGGGATTCTTTGATTGCAGCCAGGGGCGGAAAAGGCGGCAAAGGTAATGTGCATTTTAAAAACCCTGTAAGACAAGCTCCTAACTTTGCAGAAGCCGGAGGCTTTGCCCAAAAAAGAAATGTTGTATTGGAGCTTAAACTGCTGGCGGATGTAGGGCTTGTGGGCTTTCCCAATGTGGGTAAATCAACCATTCTTTCCATAGCCACCAGCGCAAGACCTAAGATAGCAAATTACCACTTTACCACAATAGACCCTAATCTTGGAGTTGTAAGACTCCACGATAGCTCCTTTGTTATGGCGGATATAGCAGGAATAATCGAAGGCGCACATATGGGACTTGGATTGGGTTTTATGTTCCTAAAGCATATAGAAAGAACTAAGGTTTTGATACATGTAATTGATGTTTCCGGCAGTGAGGGCAGAGACCCCATTGATGATTTTGAAAAAATCAACAATGAACTAAAGGAATACAACGAAAAAATATTAAATAAGCCCCAGATAATAGCGGCAAATAAAATGGATCTATTAGGAGACGATGACACAAAATATGAGGAACTGAAGGCCTATGTGAGTAGCAAAGGATATGAAATATTTCCAATATCCGCAGCAACGGGCGCCGGGTTAAATGATTTGCTAAATGAAGCTGCAAATAAGCTTAATAATATTTCCCCGGATTACGAAGAGCCGATAGAGCTTTTTGACTTTGATAAAGATAATTTAGATGATGAATATAAAAGGATCAATTGTTATTACGACGAAAAGGACAAGGTTTATGTCTTGGATGGAAAGCAACTGATTAAAATATTTAATTCCACAAATTTCAATGATATGGGATCCTTGAGATATCTATATAAGTATATAGAAAAAAAGGGCGCTATAGAAAAGCTTAAGGAAATTGGTTTGAAGGACGGAGATACTGTCAGAATAGAAAACTACGAATTTGAGTATTTTGATGACTAACGGAGATATTATGGGTTATATTACAGAAGACATTAAAAATGAACTGTTTAAAGAGTATGAAACACCTAAGCACATAATCGGCCACTGCGAAGAAGTTGCCAGGGTTTCTACCCTAATAGCGTTCAATTTGAATAAAGCGGGATATAATCTTAATATTGACTTATTGGAAGGTGCTGCCTCTGTGCACGATTTGGTAAGACTCAGAGAAAGACATGATTTGGAATGTGCTAAGATCCTAAAAGAAAAGGGTTATTGCAACGAATCTAAGTTGGTGGAAAAACATATGAGATATGCTCCTTTTAATGATATCGAAAATATTGATGAGCAGGATATTTTATGTTTAGCCGATCGCTTGGTATTAGAGGATTCCTATGTGGGCCTTGAAAAAAGGATGAAATACATAGTGGATAAGGTAAAGGACAAGAAGGATATCGTTGATAAAATTCTGGCGAGAAAAGAAGAAACAAGGAAGTTAATGGTCGGTATAGAAAGTATAATAGGTATAAGTATAGATGAACTGTGTGCCAAATAAACTAAAGGAAATACTAGGGCAGGTGGATAAGCCTGCAAGATACATAGGAAATGAACTAAATTCAGTGGTTAAGGATATTAATAGTGTTTCTTGCCACTTTGTTTTTGCTTTTCCCGACATGTATGAAATAGGCATGTCATATCTGGGATTGGAAATTTTATACAATATTATTAACAAAGAGGATGATTTGTATTGTGAGAGAGTATTTGCTCCCGCAAGGGATATGGAGGATAAATTACTGGAATATGACTATGCCCTATATTCTCTCGAAACAAAAACGCCCATTAACAAAGCAGATGTGGTGGGCTTTACCCTGCAATACGAGATGTCATACACAACCATATTAAATATGCTTAAGCTTGGTAAAATACCTCTATACTCCAAAGATAGAAATGAAGATCATCCAATAATAATAGGGGGTGGCCCTTGTGCGTTTAATCCCGAGCCGATGGCTGACTTTTTTGATGTGTTTTTAATCGGCGACGGAGAATTACAACTACCCAAGGTTTTAAAAATAGTGGGAGAACTAAAAAAACAGAACAAAATCAAAGAATACATACTTAAAGAGATTACGAAGATAGCTGGAGTTTATGTGCCGGCTTTTTATGAAATAGAATATTTAAGTGACGGTAAAATAAAAAACATAAGCAAAAAATATGAGAATGCGCCACTTCCAGTGATAAGATCCTTTATTGATGATTTGGATGAAATCGAATTCCCAAGGAAAAAAATTATCCCGTTCATTGAAGTTGTCCATGACAGAGCCGTAGTGGAGATGTTCAGGGGCTGCACAAGGGGGTGTAGATTCTGTCAGGCGGGCATGATATACAGGCCAATTAGGGAAAGAAGCAGCGATAATATTAAAGGCCTTGCTAAAGAGCAGCTCACTAATACCGGGCATGAAGAATTATCCCTGTTATCATTATCCACTAGTGATTACAGTAAATTCGAAGATTTAACAATGGATCTTATGAAGGAATGTAAAAACAGAAATGTTTCCTTATCACTGCCATCTTTAAGACTCGATACCTTTTCATTTAAAGTACTTGATGAAATTCAGGGCTATAAAAAATCGGGGTTGACCTTCGCTCCCGAAGCGGGCACCCAAAGACTTAGGGATGTAATCAATAAAGGCATCACGGATAAGGATATTTACGATGCTGTTGAACAGGCCATTATCTTAGGATGGAATAAGATAAAATTCTATTTTATGATAGGTTTACCCACAGAAACCTATGAGGATTTGGACGGTATAGCTGAAATAGCAAGAAATGTAATGGAAATTAACAAAAGAATTAACGGTAAAAGGGGAGGAAGATTCAATATAACTGTAAGTGTATCTAATTTTGTTCCCAAGAGCTTTACGCCATTTCAATGGTGCGGACAGGATTCGGAAGAAGAATTAATAGAAAAGCATAACTATTTATCAAGCAAGTTGAAAATCCGAGGCGTTACTTTTAATTATCATGACAGCAAAACCAGTGTACTTGAAGCTGTATTTGCAAAGGGAGACAGAAGGCTTGGGGATGTTATCCTAAAAGCCCATGAACTGGGATGCGGCTTTGATGGTTGGACCGAGTATTTTGATGAGAATAAATGGGATGAAGCCTTCGTTATAAGTGGATTAAGCAAAGAATTCTATGCTCAAAGGGAATTTGGTAAGGATGAAATTCTCCCTTGGGATATAATTGACAGCGGAATTAATAAAGCATATTTACTTAATGAATATAATAAAGCTTTGGAAACAAAAACCACTAAAGACTGCAGATATGGTTGCACCGGCTGCGGCATAAATAAACATATAGAATGCAAACTGGGAGGTATATATGAATAGATATGTTCTTGAGTTTGAGAAAAAGGATCTTATGATATACATTTCCCACCTTGATCTTTTAAGACTTTTTAAAAGAGCATTTAAAAGAGCCGGGATAAATATCAATTATTCCAAAGGGTTTAATCCCCATCCCATAATGGGATTTGCCCAGCCCTTATCCCTAGGTTACACGGGGCTTCATGAATATGTGGAATTTGAATCCCAATGTTCCTATGGGAAAGAAATAATTGAAAAGTTGAACATGGAATTACCTGAAGGCATCAGGATTTTAAATATCGATACTTATAGAGGGAAGAAAACCTTGGCAGCAGACACAAAAGCCTGTAAATATGTAATTAAGATACCGATTTCTAAATATTCTTCTGATATAAATGGTTATTTGGAACAAAATGAAATAATAGCCTTAAAAAGAATGAAGAAAACCAAAAAATATGAAGAAGTTAATATCAAAGATAAAATAAGGGAATTTAATTATGAATATTCCGATGGATATTTGACATTAAGGGTTTTACTGGATGGGGGCTCCATATCTAATTTAAGCCCGGAGCTGATAATAAACAGTTTGCTTGATTTTATTAATATGGATGTGGAAAGAAATAAAATCAGTGTACTAAGGGAAAATATTTTATTTAATTGATTGCTAAAAAGGAAAATTGAAATGAAAAAGAACAATAGTTTACCCGTTTATATGAAAATAGCCATAGATATGGCCTTAAAAATCAGCACAAACGAAATCAAATTGGGCACTAAGATCAGTGGAAGGTCAACTTTGGCCAGTGAATACAATGTTTCACCGGAAACCATTAGAAAAGCAATGGCACTGTTATCCGATATGGAAATTGTAGAAGTAAAACATGGTAAAGGTATTTATGTGAGTTCAACGGAACAGGCGGGTAATTTTGTTGAGAACTATAAGACAAGGGAAAGTATTAAGGATTTAAGGATTAGAATAAATCAAATTGCCAAGGAAAGAAATCAATTGGATTTGGAGCTAAATGAAGCTACCAACGCTATAATTGAATATTCCATAAGATTTAAAAACAATGAATATATTCCAATTTATCAAGAAACAGTTCCCAGGGGTTCATGGACCATAGGAAAGAGCATAAAGGAATTGATGATTTGGCAAAATACCGGAGTTACCATAGTAGCCATAAAGAGAAACAATAATGTTCAGATATCACCGGGACCCTATGAGGTATTTAATGCGGAAGACGAGATACTTTTTGTGGGGAATCAAAATTCAGGTTTTCGTTTTAATGAGTTTTTAAATAACGAAAGCGATAGTTATATATTTAATTCATAAATGTAATTAATTGGTTTAAAAATTGACATTTTATCAAACTTCTTGATTTTATAAAGCTTTAGTAATATCATATTATTATAGTGTGAGAATAAAGAAGGAGATTGAAATGTATAATATGGAAACTATATTAGGTAAAGTGAAGGATTATTTACTTAATCCTTTAGTAAAGAAGATGGTTATAGCAGCTCTGCTGTTTATCGTTGCCATCTTTTTTTGTTTGTTTAAAAACAATACGGATGAACAGTATGTAATTGAAAGTAACGAAGTAATCGAAGAAAACCAAAGCCATGTAATAGGCGAAATCTATGTTGATATTGATGGCTGCGTGGTAAAACCAGGAGTATATAAGGTAGAAGAGGGTACTAGGTTATTTGAGATAATAGAAATGGCAGGGGGTGTATCCATAGATGGTGATGTTACCAGTATTAATAGGGCAAAGGAGGTAAGCGACGGAGAAAAAATAATTATTCCAAAAGTGGGGGAACAAACCGCATCAAATGGTTTAATTAATATAAATTTAGCCGATGCAGGTAAACTTGAAGAATTGCCGGGAATAGGCCCGGTTACGGCTCAAATGATAATTGATTATAGGGAGAGCAACAATGGTTTTGACAAAATAGAAGACATCTTAAATATAAAAGGTATTGGTACTGCAACTTTTAATAAAATTAAGGAAGAAATTACAGTATGAAATTTGATGAAAAACTATATTTAATACTAAATGAAGACAGTATGGACTATTTTATAGACGAATATGTATATTCTAAAGAAATTCACAGGGAACTTGATTTAAAGCTATCAAAAATATTGGATGATTATGGTATCCCCAATTATTATTCCGGTTACTCATATCTTAAGGATGCAATTATTTTGGCCAAGATTAACAATAATTGTCAAAGCTATTTAACAAAATATATATATCCGGAAATATCGAAAAAATATAATACGAATATAATGTGTGTGGAGCACGCCATAAGGCATGCCATAAAAGCTTCATATTCCAACGGTTCTATGGGTGATAGGTATACTAATTGCCAATTCATATATAAAATAGCTAATAGTATATAACTGTGTACACAATTTTATACAATTTGTACGCCCAAAAAAACAGTGCATTTCCTTGAACTTTCAAAGTGTTGGTGATAAAATGAATTCGTTAATTATAATCATAATTAACCTCAAAACTTGCATTCAGTTTTGAACAGATAAAAGAGGAGGTAATGCAAATGGGAAACACTCAAAAAGAAGATTGTAACAAAGGCGATCTTCGAGAAGCGACGGATGATTTAGTTGCTTTTATCAGATGTAGTGGCGAAGCCGCTGGCAAAGAGAGATTCGCTGAACTGGGTATAAAAACCTGTGATGAAGCCAAAGAAAAAGGCTTTTTAGATGGCGAATGTCAGTATGGTTGCCTTGGATTGGGTTCTTGTATTTTAAAATGTGACCGTGATGCTATGAAACTAGTAGATGGTAAAGTGATTATCGACAAAGAGAAATGTGATGGTTGCGGTGACTGTATTGATGCTTGTACTCAGGGGATTATTACTTTAATACCAAGGGACGCTACTCATTTTATACCATGCGCAAACAAAGACGAGGAAGAGAAAACTAGAGAAATTTGCGGATTCGGATGCATTGGATGTGGCGAATGTGAGGACGTTTGTCCGGAAAATGCCGTTAAAGTAATTGATAACTGTGCAGTTGTCGATTATGAGAAATGTGTGGGCTGTGTGGCTTGCTCAGTAGTTTGTAAGAAAAAAATTATAATCGATTTAGTTCATGATTTAACTGAGATTAAGAATCATGTTGCATTTGTAAAGTGCTCAGGTGGTTCTAAGGCTCATGCTAAGTTTGAAGAATTGGGTATCAAAAGCTGTAAAGAAGCTTCTGACAGAAGATATGAATTTCCTGAATTATGCCAAGTAGGATGCGTTGGCTGCGGAGATTGCGTAAATGTATGCAGATTTGATGCTATAAATATAGTTGATGGTACAGCAAAGGTGGATCCTGACAAATGCGTCGGCTGCTTTGACTGTGTTCATGAATGTCCTAACAATTTGATAATTGAAGCTCCGTATATGGGTGCTAAGCAGGTGGCTTGCTCCAATACATTTGATGCTAATTTCAAGAGATCGGTATGTGATTTCTGTTGTGTGGGCTGTGGAGATTGCGTAGATAACTGTCCTAACGGAGCCATCAGTCTTGATGGATCATTGGCTGTTATTGACCCTGAGATTTGTGAAAATTGCGGAATCTGTTTATATGTATGTACAAGACAGGTCATAAAAGAACAATGGGTTCCCGAATACAATTATTTACAAAAAGCAGCGCTGGAATTGGGAAAGGAGTAGGATATGAGAAAATTAAAAACAATGGACGGAAATACAGCAGCAGCTCATGTTGCTTATGCATTTTCTGAGGTATCGTGCATATATCCCATAACACCTTCTTCACCTATGGCAGAAAATATTGACGCTTGGGCTGCAGATGACAGAAGAAATTTATTCGGAGAAAGAGTAAAGGTTGTAGAGATGCAATCAGAAGCAGGAGCAGCAGGAGCAGTTCACGGAGCCCTTAACGCCGGTTCCTTAACCAGCACCTTTACGGCTTCTCAAGGTTTACTTTTAATGATTCCTAATATGTACAAAATAGCCGGCGAACAATTACCGGGAGTATTTCATGTTGCTGCAAGGGCAGTTGCAACCCATGCTTTATCAATTTTTGGTGATCATTCGGATGTAATGGGAACTCGTGCTACGGGTTTTGCAATGCTTTCGGCAGGTGGTGTACAAGAAGTAATGGATTTGGCTGCAGTAGCTCATTTGGCTGCCATCAAATCATCCATTCCTTTTGTGCACTTTTTTGATGGTTTTAGGACATCCCACGAGAATCAAAAAATTGAAATTTGGGATTATGATGATTTAAATGACATGGTGGATTGGGATAAGATAAAGTCATTCAAAAAACATGCAAATAATCCTTGTCATCCACATTCCATGGGTTCTGCGGAGCAACCGGAAACATTCTTCCAGCATTCGGAAGCTGTGAATTCCCTTTATGATGTAGTTCCGGATGTAGTTAACAAATATATGGAAAAGGTAAACGAAAAAATCGGTACCGACTATAAACCGTTTAACTATTACGGCGCAAAGGATGCCACAGATGTAATAGTTGCCATGGGTTCTGTAAATGATTGTGCTGAGGAAGTGGTGGACTATTTACTATCTAAAGGCAAAAAAGTAGGCCTTATAAAAGTAAGACTATACAGACCTTTTTCAGTTAAATATCTATTAAACGTAATGCCTAAAACGGTTAAAAAAGTAGCTGTATTGGATAGAACCAAAGAACCCGGTTCCCTGGGAGAACCTTTATATTTAGATATGGTTGATGCCCTAAGAGGTACAGAATTTAACGATGTTTTTGTAGCGGGAGGTCGCTATGGTCTAGGTTCTAAGGACATACAGCCGGGAGATATAATCGCTGTTTATGAAAATCTATGGAAAGAAGATTCCAAGAAGCAATTCACTATTTCAATAAATGATGATATTACAAATCTGTCATTACCTGTAACCGAAAATCCTGTGGTTTCCCCTGAAGGAACCGTGGCTTGTAAGTTCTGGGGATTGGGAGCAGATGGTACTGTCGGTGCAAATAAAAACAGTGTTAAAATTATAGGCGATTATACCGATAAATATGTACAGGCATATTTCCAGTATGACTCTAAGAAGTCCGGTGGTATTACAGTTTCTCATCTAAGATTCGGTGACAAACCTATAAAATCCACATATTATGTAAATAATGCCGACTTTATAGCCTGTCATAACCCTGCATATATGAAAAAATTTGATATTGTACAGGATGTAAATCCCGGTGGTACCTTCTTATTGAACTGTATATGGAATGATGATGAATTGGGAGAACATTTGCCGGCTTCAGCTAAAAAGTATATAGCCGAAAATAATATCAATTTCTATACATGCGATGCCGTAAAGCATGCCGTGGAAATAGGCTTGGGAGCAAGAAGAACAAACACTGTGCTTCAGGCTGCATTCTTTAAGCTCGCTAATATTATTCCTATTGATAAAGCAGCTGAATACATGAAGGAAGCCATCAAAAAAACATATGGAAGAAAAGGTGACAGAATAGTTAACATGAACTGCGCCGCAGTTGATGCAGGTATAAATAACATTCATAAGGTCGTAGTGCCTAAAGATTGGATCGATGCAAAAGATGAGACTTCCATTGATCAATATGAATATTTAGACGCTTTCCAGGAAAAATATATTAAGGAAGTTATGAATCCTACCAATGCAATGAACGGAGATTCTATTCCTGTTTCTGCATTTATGGATACTCCGGACGGACTTCTGCCTCCGGGTACTGCAGCCTATGAAAAACGTGGTATTGCAGTTGATGTTCCAAATTGGATTCCTGATAACTGTATGCAGTGTAACTGGTGTTCTACTGTTTGTCCGCATGCTGCAATAAGGCCTTTTGTTTTGGATGACAAGGAAGCAGCAGAAATGGGAGCAGAAACCTTAGCATTAAAAGGTGATAAGACAAAGAAGTTCACAATTGCAGTTTCTGCAATGGACTGCACAGGCTGTGGTTCTTGTGTTGATGTATGTCCTGCAAGAAAGAAGGCGCTTGAGCTTAAACCTTTCGGAGAAATGGCAGAATCCCATCAGGCTAAATTTGATTATGCAGTTAAGAATGTTACTGATAAAGAATTACCTTTTGACGACTCCACAGTAAAGGGCGCCCAGTTTAAGAAACCATTATTGGAATTCTCCGGTGCTTGCCCGGGATGTGGCGAAACTCCATATGCTAAGCTGATAACCCAATTATTTGGAGACAGAATGTTTATAGCCAACGCTACAGGCTGTTCTTCAATATGGGGATGTTCCGCACCTTCAACTCCTTATACAGTAAATAAAGAGGGAAGAGGTCCTGCATGGGCTAATTCATTGTTTGAAGATAATGCTGAATTCGGTTTGGGTATGGCTATATCCATGAAGACAAGACGTGCAGAAATGAAAACGGTTGTTGAAAGATTAGCAAAGGATTCCAGATATTCTGATGTTGCCAAAAGATGGATTAGCGGCATGGAAGATGTTAATGAAGCAGAAGAAGCGGGGAAAGCCTTGATAGACTTATGTAAGTCTGATGCCAATAATCCTGATGCTGTTTATGTTATGGAGAATACAGATATGTTACCAAAACCATCCGTATGGATATTCGGAGGAGACGGTTGGGCATATGATATTGGTTACGGCGGAGTAGATCATGCTTTGGCATCGGGAGAAAATATTAACATCATGGTATTTGATACAGAAGTATATTCGAATACAGGAGGTCAAGCATCAAAAGCAACCCCTATAGGAGCCGTTGCAAAATTTGCAGCAAACGGTAAACCGATTAACAAAAAGAATCTTGCACAGATGGCAATGACATATGGATATGTATATGTGGCTCAGATAGCCATGGGTACAAATCCTAACCAAACATTGCAAGCTTTAAGGGAAGCGGAAGCTTATGACGGACCTTCTTTAATAATTGCATATGCTCCATGTGTAAATCATGGATTAAAGATTGGTATGGATAAATCTATGCTGGAAATGAAGAGAGCCGTAAGATCCGGTTATTGGAATTTAATGAGATATAATCCGCTTCTTGTTGCAGAAAAGAAGAATCCATTAAGTATTGACAGCCAAGCACCGACTGAATCCTATAAAGAATTCATAATGGGCGAGGTAAGATACAATTCATTATCCCTGAAGTTCCCTGAAAGAGCAGAAAAACTGTTTGAAGAGTCTGAAAAGGCTGCTATGGACAGATATGACGCTTTGGTAAGGCAGCATCAGAGTTTTGAACCTAAATAGGAAGGAGATTGGTTATGTATAAAATTGTAAGTAAAAGACAATTAAGTCATGACATGGTATGGTTTGATATAGAAGCACCACTTATTGCCAAAAAAGCTAAACCAGGTCAATTCGTAATACTGCGTACAGATGAGTATGCGGAAAGAATTCCCCTTACTATGGCTGGTCATGATGAGAAAAAGGGAACTATAACCATAGTATTCCAAGCTGTCGGTAAATCAACTATGCTAATGGCTAAGCTTGAAGAGGGAGATTTTTTCTTGGATGTTGTTGGACCTTTGGGAAAACCCACCGAGACAGAAGGCTTGAAAAGAGTATGCGTTGTTGGAGGCGGTACAGGTAATGCACTGGCTTATCCAATAGCTACTGGAATGCATGAAGCAGGTATTAAGGTTGATATGGTCATGGGATTTAAGAATAAGGACTTGGTAATTCTTGAAGACGAATTCAAGGCCGGAGTAGATAATCTCTATATCACCACCGATGACGGAAGCTATGGAGAAAAAGGTTTTACTACAGATAAATTAAAACAGCTAATAGATGAAGGTAATGAATATGATGAAGTAATCGCAGTGGGACCTCCTATCATGATGAAATTCATATGCGCAGTTACCAAGAATTACGATATTAAGACTGTGGTATCCCTTACTGCATTAATGATAGACGGTACAGGAATGTGTGGCGGATGTCGTATTACAGTAGGAGGAGAAAATAAGTATGTATGCGTTGATGGCCCTGAATTTGATGGTCAAGATGTTGACTGGGACGGTATCATCGCTAGAAATGCATTTTACTTTAATGAAGAAGAAGATGCAAGACAACATGTCTGCAATTTAAATGGAGGTGTTCGTCAGAATGATTAATTTTATAGAAAATAAGAATCCGATGCCTTCACAGGATCCTGAAGTTCGTAATAAGAACTTTGTAGAGGTTGCCAGTGGATACACAAAAGAAATGGCCATAAATGAAGCCATGAGATGCTTACAGTGCAGGGATCATCCTTGTACTGCAGGTTGCCCAGTGCTTATTGATATTCCTAAATTTGTTGCCAAGGTTTCAAGGGGAGAGTTTGAAGAAGCTTTCAAAATAATCAGTGCCACAAGTTCATTGCCTGCAATCTGCGGACGTGTATGTCCTCAGGAAAGTCAATGTGAAGGAAGATGCGTAAGAGGTAAGGACGGAGAACCTGTTGCCATAGGTAGACTGGAAAGATTTGTTGCGGATTGGCACAGGGAAAAATTTGGTGAAGAAAAGATACAGCCTATTAAAAGCAATGGCCACAGAGCTGCTGTTGTAGGTTCCGGCCCTGCGGGCCTTGCCTGCGCAGGGGATTTGATTGCCAACGGATATGATGTAACTGTTTTTGAAAGTTTACACAAAGAAGGCGGCGTATTAGCCTATGGAATACCTGAGTTTAGATTGCCAAAGGATATCGTTCAAGCCGAAGTTGATAAATTGGCGGAAAAAGGCGTTAAATTCGTAAGAAATGCAGTTGTGGGAAAATTGATGTCGGTGGATGAACTACTCGATGAGGGTTATGAAACTGTTTTTGTAGGCACCGGCGCCGGACTCCCTAGATTCATGGATATGCCCGGAGAAAACCTTTTAGGTGTTTATTCCGCAAACGAATATTTAACAAGAATCAATTTAATGAAAGCCTATAAGGACGAATATGATACTCCTATTAAAAGCAATAAAAATGTTGCGGTAATAGGCGGAGGTAATGTTGCTATGGATGCAGCCAGATGTGCTAAGCGTATGGGCGCTGAAAATGTATACATTGTATATCGTCGTTCTATGGACGAAATCCCTGCCCGTAAGGAAGAGATCGAACATGCCATTGAAGAAGGAATAATCTTTAAGCTGCTCAACAATCCGGTAAAAGTATTGGGAGATGAAAAACAATATGTAACCGGACTGGAATGTGTGGAGATGGAGCTTGGAGAACCTGATGAATCCGGCAGAAGAAGACCGGTGGAAAAGAAAGATTCTAATTTCGTATTAGATGTGGATGCTGTAATAGTTTCCATAGGTACCAGCTTAAATAAGCTGATACTGGAAACCACCGAGAATCTTGAACCAAATAAAAAGGGTGGTATAGGAGCGGCTGAAGAAAACGGAGTTACCTCAAATCCTGCAGTATTTGCAGGAGGAGATGCAGTAACCGGTGCAGCTACTGTTATCCTGGCCATGGGAGCCGGCAAAAAGGCGGCAGCAGGCATGATGGAATACATGGAAAATCATAAATAAACCCAAATACCGGAGTGAATATATTCCTCCGGTATTTTTATTTCATATTCACCGTTTATATGATACAATTCTATAAGGTTAATTGAGAAAGGGGTAAGGATATGAATAAATTTAAGTATTATGCACCTACAGAGATAATCTTCGGTAAAAATGCAGAAGATAAGATCGGAGAGGAATTAATAAAATCCGAAGCTACTAAGGTACTTATACACTATGGAAGCGGTAGTGTAATTAAAAGCGGACTTTTGGACAAGGTGGAAAAACACATACAAAAGGAAAATATAGAATATGTAAAGTTGGGGGGAGTAGTCCCAAATCCCAGACTATCAAAGGTATATGAAGGAATTAAGCTTTGCAAGGAAGAAAATATAGACTTTATACTGGCAGTGGGGGGAGGCTCTGTTTTGGATTCTGCTAAAGCCATAGCATATGGAGCCGTATACGATGGAGATGTATGGGATTTTTACAGTGGCAAAGAAAAGATTAAAGGGGCTTTACCCCACGGTAATATTATCACATTAGCTGCAACGGGTAGTGAAACAAGTTCCAGTTCAGTAATAACCAACGAAATGACCGGAGAAAAGGTTGGTGTGGGCACTGATTACGGTAGACCGGAATTCACTTTAATGAATCCTGAATTAACATACACTTTGCCTAAATATCAAACTGCCTGCGGTATAGTAGATATAATGATGCATACCTTTGAAAGGTACTTTTCACCCGGCGGTGTAAACGAAATGACTGATGAAATAGCAGAAGCAGTATTAAGAACCACTATTAAATATGGAAAAATAGCCATGGATGAACCCTTTAACTATGACGCAAGATCCGAAGTATTTTGGGCCGGTAGCTTATCCCATATTAATCTAACGGGTTTGGGAAGAGTAGGGGACTGGGCATGTCATAGACTGGAGCACGAATTAAGTGGTATGTTTGATGTTGCCCATGGCGCAGGATTGGCTTCTATATGGGGTGCTTGGGCCAGATATGTGTATAGGGAAGATCCAAATAGATTTATACGCATGGGGGAAAATGTTTTTGGATTGAAGCTTAAATCCCAAAATGAAAGCATTAGTGTTGATATGGTAATAAATGCAGTCCTTGATTATTTTAAATCCATTGGGATGCCCATTAATACCACCGAATTATTGGGTAGAGCATTAACCAATGAGGAAATAGATATAATGGCAGATATAGCCAGTAAAAATAGCACTAAGACGCTGGGAGGCTTCAAAGTGCTGGATAGAGAAGATATGGTGAACATATTTAAAATGTCAATATAGTAAAAAAGAGCGGTATAAAATCCGCTCTTCTATTATCTGCAACTGCTGTTCAATCCACCTTCAACTCCAACACCATCCACAAACAGTGTGGTGCTCCAAAAGAATTTACTTAGATTGAATGTAATCACATCATCATATGCATAAATTTTTCGATCCAAATATACCTTACCTAATTCAGACTCTACTACCTTATACCCTTGTCCCTTTAGGAAGGATTCTTCATCTTTGCTTGCAAACCTTGCAAGTACCTGTGAGATAGGCCCCCCTCAGCCATGGGATGTGGCAGTAGATACAACGATATTAGGCATATCATGTTCAATCATATGATCTTTTACGCTTTGATTCAAAACTATTTTCATTGTACTACCTCCTTTTATTATTAGTATTATTATATCAATAATACATGATTTGTAAGTGACAATATCACATATTAATATATCTTAGTTCTCCTGATTTATATGTAATTCCCTTGGAGTCCATATATTCAAGGAGTAATAGGGCACTTTTTCTTGAAGTATTAAGTTTATCTCTGAATTCTCCCAAGGAAATTCCTTCTTTTTGATTTTTGAATAACTCCTTAGCTTCATCAAATCTGTCTTTACTTATGTAATAGTTTTCATCTAGCAATATCAATTCTCCTGTATTTACCATGTATTTTAGAAGGTTGGTGCTGTTATCAGGTATGTCCAGCTGCTTTATATTTGTTATCTGAAAACCTTGGTTATTGAATATATTATTTAATAAAGCTATAGTATCAAGCTCCTTATTTGATAACTGTATCTTATGGTTTTTTAAACATATTAAGCCATTTGAATTTTTAAATAAGCCTTTTTCTATAAAATTTTCAAGTAGCGCCAGGGCAAACTCTCTGTTATCATCTATTTTATTTAAAAATTCATCCTTTTTCATGCCCGGTTCTGTTTTTTTTCTATCATAAAAATCAATAAGTATCGAAGTGGAAAACTCCTCATATCCTTTATATCTATCCCTATCGATGGCAAAACCGTTACTAAGATTAATTATTCTATCATCCCTTATGTCCGATTTAGGATATCTATTTTTGCCGTATTTTACTATTGCACAAATATAGTCGTTATAATTTCCATCAAGCAGCTGGAAATATTCACCGTTATATTCCTTTAATCTTTTTAATTTCTTTGGATTTTCATTGAGCACTGTGCCAAAACCAAAGGTCTCTAAGGGAGAGTAGAACCTTATAATGAACCTGTCATCTCTTTTTACCGCAATTTCTTCTTCCAATCGGAATTGAGCATAAGTATATTCACCCCGGCTTATTGATTCGGCTTTAAAGAGTACGACCTTTGCCAATAATTCCTTGGCACCTATATATAGATGTACTCTGTCATTATTCTTTAATTTTCTCTTTGTGTCATCAAATAATCCGATTTTCACATCCAGCAGCATGGAATTTTTCAATGAATTCTTTTCTGCAATCACATCTCCGCGATTGATTTTATCCCTATCAACATTGGATATGTTAACAGCTATCCTTTGGCCCCTATATGCGGTGCTTTCTTCATTACCGTGCACTTGTAGTCCTCTGACCTTGCAAGATAAAAGGGAAGGGTATATGGTCAAATCATCCTTTAATGAAATTTCTCCGCTTATGGCAGTTCCTGTGACCACTGTGCCAAAACCCTTGATGGTAAAAACTCTGTCAATGGGCATTCTAAAACTTTTTTCATTTAACTCATCCTTGTTGACCCTATAAGCAAGATCAATCAATTTGTCCTTAAGTAATTGAATGTTTTCCCCATTGATAACGGATGTTGTTATCACTTCCGCATCTTCTAAAAAACTGCCTGATACCAGGTCTAATATTTCCAGCTTTACAAGCTCAATTGTTTCTTCATCTGCCATATCTGCCTTTGTGATTACAATTATACCGGTCTTAATACCTAATCCTTTAACAATATTAAAGTGCTCTTTTGTTTGGGGCATAACGCCTTCATCGGCAGCCACCACCAGCAAAACCACATCTATGCCGCCTATACCGGCCAGCATGTTTTTGATGAATTTTTCGTGACCCGGCACATCGATTATTCCTATGTCAAGGTTCCTGTCATTTTCCAAATTGGCGAAACCTAAATCTATGGTTATTCCTCTTTGTTTTTCTTCGGATAACCTATCTGTATCTATGCCTGTTAAGGCTTCGATCAATTTTGTTTTACCATGATCAACATGGCCTGATGTACCTATAATAATATTATTCATTTTAAATTTTCCCAAAAAAATCTGCTATTTCTTCAATATCTTCTTGACTTAAAGCTCTAACGGATATTATCAATCTATCCTTGTTTATTCTTGATATGATAGGCGGATTATTTTTCCTCATCATTCTTTCCAATTGCTCAATAGTATGCTTATCGGAAGCTATGGAAACTCCATATCCTTTTAAATAGGTGTTTGGTGCCGCGCCGCCACCAATTTGATCCTGTACTTCGATTATTTCCCCTTTACAGTTAACTATTAAAGCCTTTAATTTTTCTGCTTTTTCCCTTAAAAGTTTTTTATCAGCTGTGATCATTTTTAATGTGGGCACATGGTTTAATGCATAGTCTCTATCCGAATAGGGCAGAAGGGAAGCTTCAAGCGCAGATAGGGTCATCTTATCCACCCTTAAAACCCTTGCCAGGGGATGTTTTTTAAGTTTGTCGATATATTTAGCCTTTCCTGTGATAATACCGCACTGAGGGCCTCCTAGGAGCTTATCACCGCTAAATAAGGCTAAATCTATGCCTGTCTTAAGGGATTTTAAAAGGGAAGGTTCAAATATACCATATTCATCTAAATCATATATTAGGCCGCTGCCCATGTCATAAATGACGGGTAGGGAATAAGCCTTACCCAAGGAAACCAAGCTGTCTAAATCCGTTTCCTCCGTAAATCCCACAATTTGATAATTACTGGTATGCACCTTTAGTAATGCAGCGGTGTTCTCGTTAACTGCATTTTTGTAATCCTCTAATTTTGTCTTATTTGTAGTTCCCACTTCCCTTAAAACTGCGCCGCTTTGACTCATTATATCAGGTATTCTGAAAGAACCTCCTATTTCAACAAGTTCCCCCCTAGATACTATTATCTCTTTACCAAAGCCCAAAGCAGACAAGGTAAGCATGGTAGCCGCCGCATTGTTATTAACCACCATTGCAGCTTCGGCACCGGTTACTTCTCGAAGGATTTTTTCAATATGATCATGCCTTAATCCTCGTTTTCCCTTTGATACATCATATTCCAAGTTCGTATAATTTATAGCGGATATATATGCCGCCATGGCCGCTTCTTCCGAAAGAATAGATCTTCCCAGGTTGGTGTGAATTACAGTGCCTGTACAGTTTATGACTTTTTTAATGCTTTTTTCCTTTTTTGCTTCCAGTTCAATTAAAATTTCATCCAATAGCTTTGAATAGCTGTATTCTTTTTCGGAATTTAATATTTGTTTCCTGGTTTTATTGATGCTTTCTCTAACCACATCTAAAATTAAACCCCTTGGCAATTCATTTAGATAAAATTCAAGGCATTGCTCCTGCAACACCTCGTCTATTTTAGGTAAACCCCTAAGTATTTCATTTTTGTTATTCATATAAACCTCCCATTAATCAAATGGCGAGAGCATGTGGGAATCGAACCCACCCGGGAAGCTCTTAACTCCCCGCGCCAGTTTTGAAGACTGGAGGGCACACCAGCACCCATCTGCTCCCAAATTAATAAATGTTTATTGCTTTATCTTGTTTTTCTTTTACTTGTCCTATTATCTGTGCATATTCCACGGAATCTTTTAAGTTCCTTTGCAATTCAATGGCATTTTTTTCAGGTAATGCGATTAATAAGCCCCCTGAAGTTTCCGGATTAAACAGTACATTTATTAGATTTTCCGAAACAGTAGGGGATATGGTTATATCTTCACCTACATAGCTCATATTTCTAAAAGTACCACCGGGTAAATTTTCTTTTATAGCTGCATCCAGTACGCCTCCCAATAAAGGCACATCTTTAGAAAATATCTCTATGGTTTTATTGCTTCCTTTTGCCATTTCATATGAATGACCCATTAATCCAAATCCCGTTATATCGGTGCAGCTGTTAATCTTATACCTTTTCATTACATCATAGGCATATTTATTAAGAGTTCTCATGAATTTTATGGCATTTTCCATGTATTTATATTCAACTCTGCCCGCCTTATATGCATTATTTATTATCCCGTTTCCAAGAGGCTTTGTAAGTATTAATAAATCGCCTTCCTTTGCCGTGTCATTTCTTAAAACATTTTTGATATCTGTTATTCCTGTGACGCTAAGACCGTACTTTGGCTCATCATCATTTAGGGTATGACCCCCGGCAATAACGGCATTTGCTTCATTTACCTTGCTATATCCTCCCTCCAAGATGCTTTTCACATATTGGAGCTCCATGTTTTTAGGGTAAGCTAATATATTCATGCAAATATTAGGTTCTGCTCCCATGGCGTATACATCGCTTAGGGAATTACATGCGGCTATTTCTCCAAAAATGAAAGGATCATCAACCATAGGAGGGAATACATCCACTGTCTGAACCATAACTTTATTTTCATCTATTCTATAAACTGCGGCATCATCACTGTTTCCGTACCCAACCAGAAGATTAGGATCATATCCCTTTGGAATACCGCATAGCAAATCTGAAAGGACACCCGGCCCTACCTTTGCCGCTCAGCCACCGCTGGTGGTTAATTTTGTTAGCTTTAATTCTTCACTCATAATTACCTCCGTAAATATCTACCCCCATTATATCCTATTTAAACGTAAAATAGTATAGTTTTTGTGAAAGCTGTTGAAAAATAAAGGATATTGTGTATAATATATTTGGTAAATTATGATTTTAGGAGTAGATATGGACGATAAAAAAATAAAAAGAATCAATGAGTTGGCAAAAAAGAAAAGGGAAACCGGATTAAATGAATGTGAACTCAGGGAACAGGCAGTGCTTAGGGAAGAATATCTTATTAGTATAAGAAAAAACCTTAAGGCTCAACTTGATAATATAGAAATAGTGGATTAAAATGAAAAATATTTATTTGGATTATTCAGCGACAACCCCTATAAAAGAAGAAGTATTGGATGCCATGATGCCATATTTTAAGGAAAATTACGGAAATCCATCCAATATTTATTCATTGGGATTAAAAAGTAAGATTGCCATTGAAGAGGCCCGTAAAAATATAGCCGAGCTAATAAATGCAGACTATGATGAAATATATTTTACGGCCAGTGGAAGCGAAGCTGACAACTGGGCAATACTTGGAACCGCCGAAAAATTAAAGGACAAAGGAAGGCATATAATAACCGGTAAAATAGAGCATCCTGCAGTTTTAAACACCTTGGAGTATCTTGAAAAAGAAGGCTATGATGTTACTTATTTGGATGTAAACAAAGATGGCCTTATAGACCCTTCGGATTTAATAAAAGCAATCAGAAAAGATACCATATTGGTAAGCATAATGATGGCAAATAATGAAATAGGTACTGTTCAACCAATTAAAAGACTGATTGAAATAGCCCATGAAAACCATGTGTTATTTCACAGTGACGGGGTGCAGGCCCTTAGTAATATACCTATTGATGTAAAAAAACTTGATGTTGACATGATGGCTTTTTCCGCCCATAAAATACATGGGCCTAAAGGTATAGGTGCAATATATATCAAAAAGGGAAGGGAACCTATAAACCTAATTTATGGAGGCCATCAGGAAAACGGCAGAAGAGCAGGAACTGAAAATGTGCCGGGTATTGTGGGCTTTGGTAAGGCCGCGGAGCTCGCCAAAGAAAATTTAAAAGCCCATATTGACCATTGCCTTAATCTAAGAAATTATTTGGCCGATGAAATATACAGGGGTATCTTTCATTCTAAGGTTAACGGTTCTATGCTATACAGATTACCGGGAAATTTAAATGTATCTTTTTCTTCCATAGAGGGAGAAGCAATACTGCTTATGCTAAATCAAATGGGCATATCCGTGTCCACCGGTTCTGCTTGCTCATCCGGGGAAGGGAAGCCTTCCCATGTATTAAGGGCCATAGGAGTGGAAGATAACATGATTCACGGAACGATTAGATTTAGTATAGGTGATTTTACCACCAAGGAAGATATTGACTATGTGGTGGATTCATTAAAGAATATTGTTAAAAAATTAAGGGATATATCTCCGATAAAATAAGGGGGAATTATGGAAAATATGTATAATGACGTTGTTATGGATCACTTTATGAACCCAAGAAATGTGGGGGAAATGGATGACCCGGATGGAATAGGCATATATGGAAGTCCCACCTGCGGAGATCTAATGCAGATTCATATCAAGGTGGAAAACGATGTTATAGTGGATGCAAAATTCAAGGCATATGGCTGTGGTTCTGCCATAGCATCTTCCAGCATGGCCACAACTCTTATAATAGGGCTTAAAATAGAAGATGCATTAAAGCTTACCAATGGTGATATAGTGGATGAACTTAAGGGTTTACCCGAAGCTAAGGTTCACTGCTCTGTGCTTGCGGATATGGCCATAAAAAAAGCTATCTATGATTACGCCGAGAATAACGGAAAGAATTATGATGCATTAAAAGGCTTTGATCCTTACGAGATGGCAGAAGACGAACACAAGTGTATATGCGGTAGGGAAGAAAATGATGTTAAATGATAAAAAGGTTTTAATAGGCTTAAGTGGCGGTGTGGATAGTGCAACCGCTGCTTTGTTATTATTACAAAAAGGCTATGATGTTCATGCCATATATCTAAAGGTAAAGAAGGATGACAAAGAGCATATAAAGGCAAAGGAGCTTGCCGATAAGCTGGGGATAGACATAACCATAAAAGATGTAAGTGATGAGTTTTACGAAAAGGTAATAAAATATTTTATAGATAGATATAACAAGGGTATGACTCCGTCTCCCTGCCTTATATGCAACCGAGATATTAAATTTAAACATCTAATTTTGGAAGCGGATAAGCTGGGTGCCAAATACATAGCAACGGGGCATTATGCCAAAATTATAGATAAGGACGGAAATAAATACCCGGGAGTATCTGATAATAGGGAAAAGGATCAATCATATATGCTGGCTTATCTGCCACAGGAAACGATAGAGAGAATAATTTTTCCATTGGAAGAGTATCATAGTAAAGATGAAGTCAGGGCAAAGTCCAAAACAATAGATGAAGATTTATCTAAAAAGAAGGATAGTCAAGAGCTGTGCTTTGTGGATCCTAATATTACCCATATCGATTTCTTAAGGGAAAACGGGGCGGATATAAGGCCGGGGTTATTCATAGATAATAAAGGCTCTGAATTGGGAGAAAGCAAGGGATATCAATGCTATACAATAGGGCAGAGAAAAGGATTGAATATTGCCCTGGGGAAAAGAATGTTCGTTACTGATATTGATTACAAGAACAATTTGGTTAAATTGGGAGAAAGCAAGGATTTATACAGTTTAAAGGCTATAACAAAACATAATAAAGTTATGGTAAACTTTGGTGACTTTGATATAAAAGTCAGGTTTTCAAACAACTCCCAAAGGGGGCACATAGTTAATTATGATGAAAAAAATGATGTCATGGAAATAGAGTTTGACTCACCTGTAAGAGCCGTTACGAAAGGTCAGTTTCTGGTGCTTTACAAGGATGATTTAGTTATGGGCGTAGGTGAAATATCAGATGACACAAACCATTAAATATGATATAATTTATAAGATATAATTAAAAGGGGAAGGCATAATATGGACAAATTAGGATTAAACGAGATCAGAAAATTATTCATAGATTTTTTTGAAAGTAAAGGACATTATGTGGCAAAAAGTGCATCTTTAATACCTAAGGATGATAACAGTTTGCTAATTATAAATTCAGGGATGGCTCCGCTTAAGCCATATTTTGCAGGGGTGCTGACACCTCCTGCCAAAAGAATGACCACCTGTCAAAAATGTATAAGAACCGGAGACATTGAAAATGTAGGAGTAACATCGCGACATGCTACTTTTTTTGAAATGCTTGGTAATTTTAGTTTTGGAGACTATTTCAAAGAACAGTCTTTGAGATGGGGCTGGGAATTTATAAATGATTATTTGCATATGCCTTTGGATAAATTATGGGCAACGGTTTACTTAGATGATGATGAAGCATATGAAATATGGAAGCAAATAGGTATGCCCGAAGAAAGAATTGTAAGGTTGGGTAAGGATGATAATTTCTGGGAAATCGGTATAGGTCCTTGTGGCCCTTGTTCAGAAATATATTACGACAGAGGTGAGGAATACGGTTGCGGAAAAGAAGACTGTAAGCCCGGTTGTGATTGTGATAGATATATAGAGTTTTGGAACCATGTTTTTACTCAGTTTTCAAGGGAAGAGGATGGTAGCTATACGGATTTGGCTCACCCTAACATTGATACGGGAATGGGACTTGAAAGACTTGCTTGCATTATGCAAGGAGTTGATTCAATATTTGATGTGGACACCATTAAATATATATTAAATGGTGTAACGGATGTTGCAAAAGTGGACTACATGGACGGAAAGAATGAAACCGACTTAAGTGTACGAATTATAACCGATCATTTAAGGTCAATGGTATTTATGATAAGTGACGGTATTTTGCCTAGTAACGAGGGCAGGGGATATGTATTAAGAAGGATAATAAGAAGGGCTGCAAGACATGGCAAGCTTCTTGGAATTGAAGGGGTATTTTTAAAAGACCTGGCAGCTTTGGTGATTGAGATATCTAAGGATGCTTACCCTGAACTTTTGGAAAAGGAAGAATATATTAAAAAAATCATATTGATAGAGGAAGAAAAGTTTGCCCAAACCTTGGATCAAGGTATGCTAAAGCTAAAAACCTTTATCGATGAAATGAATGAGGAAAAAACTCATAAATTAGATGGAGAGCTGGCCTTTAAGCTTTATGATACTTATGGATTCCCGGTGGAGCTAACCGAAGAAATACTTCTGGAGCATGGAAAAGCCATCGATATAGAAGGCTTTAAGGAAAATATGCAAAAGCAAAGGGAGATGGCCAGAAGCGGCAGGAAGTCTACAGAGGATGAAGCTTGGAAGGATTCTAAGGAATATAGCGATATACCTAAAACCCAGTTTATGGGATATGATGCAAACGAATCTATTTCAAAGGTAATATACACTAAAGAAATAGGCGATGATAAACTGCTTATAATCCTTGATAAAACACCGTTTTATGCCACAAGCGGAGGCCAATTGGACGACACGGGAATACTGTTTAATGACAGCTTTAATTGCTATGTTTATGATGTTATTAAAGAAAACGATATATTTATCCATATGGCAACCGATATAAACGGAGAAATTAAAGTAGGGGATGAGGTTACCGCGAAAATCGATGATGTCGTAAGAAACAGCACGGCAAGGAATCATAGCGCTACACATCTTTTACATAGGGCCTTAAGGGAAGTATTGGGGGACCATGTGCATCAATCGGGTTCTTTGGTATCAAACAAATATTTGAGATTTGATTTTAACCATTTCGAAGGTTTGAAAAAGGATGAATTGGAAAAAATTGAGGAAATTGTAAATGAAAAAATCAATTTATTCCTACCTGTAATAACGGAAGAAATGGATATAGACGAAGCAAAAAAGCATGGAGCAACCGCACTGTTTGGTGAGAAGTATAAGGATAAAGTAAGAGTAGTTACCATGGGCGATTACAGTAAAGAGCTATGTGGAGGCACCCATGTTAAAAATACCGGCTTTATAGGCAGCTTTAAAATAACCGGGGAATCTGGAATTGCCTCGGGAGTAAGAAGGATTGAAGCTGTGACCGGCAAGGAGTTACTAAACACCTTAAATGAATACGAAAAGCTTTTAAATGAAATTTCTGACCATGCAAAATCAAATGTTATGGGATTACCTGAAAAGGTAATGGGTTTGATGGATGAAAATAAGCAGCTTAAGAAAAAAATAGAGGAATTAAATCAAGCAAAGATGGGTAATGCCCTCGATGATATTCTTAATTCTTCCGAAGAGATAAATGGAGTTAACCTTATTACCAGGAAGTTTATTGATACGGATATAAACGCCCTAAGAAGCCTTACGGATGAAATAAAAGCATCAAACAAGAATACTATAATGGCTTTTGCCACGGTAAATGACGGTAAAGTAATGTTTATTGTTTCCGTAAGCGATGATTTGGTTGAAAAAGGTTACCATGCAGGTAAATTAATAAAACCTATTGCAAATGCAGCAGGAGGAGGCGGCGGCGGTAAAGCCAACATGGCCCAAGCAGGCGCAAAGGATGTAAATAAAATAGATGAAGCGTTGGATATAGCAAAGACTTTATTATAGGAGGTCAATATGAAAAGAGATACATTAATGTTCAAAACCGAAAAGGCAGAAAAAAGATCTAACAGGGATATCCTAACCGAAGTATACAATGCTTTGGATGAAAGAGGATATAACGCCATCGATCAAATGGTGGGTTATATTACTTCGGGAGATCCTTCATACATCACAAGCCACAATAATGCCAGAAATCTCATAAGCAGAATTGACAGGGATGAGCTTTTAGAAGAAGTTTTAAGGGAGTACTTGGGTAAATAGCATGAGAATATTGGCACTTGATGTTGGGGATAAAACAATAGGAGTAGCAGTCAGTGATCCTTTAGGTATAACAGCTCAGGGTATTACTACCATAGAGAGAGTCGGTATCAAAAAAGACACCGGTAAGGTTGTTGATTACGTTAAGGAATATGATTGTGAAACCGTTGTAATTGGCTTGCCTAAAAATTTAAACGGAACTGACAGTATACAGACAGAAAAGGTATATGAATTTAAAGAAAGACTGGAAAATAAGCTTAGAAGTATGGGGCATTCTAAGGTTAATATTGATTGGCAGGACGAAAGGTTTACAACTAAAATAGCAGAAAGAGTACTAATAGATGCCGATGTCAAAAGAAAAGACAGAAAGAAAGTAATTGACAAGCAAGCGGCAGTTGTTATATTGCAGAGTTATTTGGATGGAAAGGGAAATTAAGAAAATGAGGTTAATTGATTTAAAGGAAAACACTTATTTTGGCAGGGGGATAATTATAGGCAAAAATAGCCACAGTGCTGTTGTTGCTTATTTTATTATGGGAAGAAGTGAAAACAGCAGAAACAGGTATTTTTTTGAAGAAAACAATAACGTAGCCATAGCACCCTATGATTTGGAAATGGAATTTGACCCAAGTTTGGTGGTTTATTATCCTGTTAAAACATACGATAATAAATTAATAGTTACAAACGGAGATCAAACCGATACCATATTCAACCATATATCAAAGAATTTATCCTTTGAAGAAGCATTAAGAACCAGGACTTTTGAGCCCGATGAACCTAATTATACTCCTAGGATAAGCGGTCTTTTGGAATTTGAAAAAAATGATTTTGCATATAGGCTTAGCATATTAAAGGCAAGTGATGACAAGGGCACATCATGCAGAAGACAATTTTTTGAATATACTCCTGAGGAATTTAAGGGTCATTTTATTCACACCTATAGAAATAACGATAACCCATTGCCACCATTTGAAGGTGAGCCTAAGGAAATTGAAATAATAGATGATTTTGATGAATTCGGAAATACCATATGGAATAATTTAAATCAGGATAACAAGATATCCTTGATGGTTAAATTTATTGACTTAAAGACAAAAAAAACAAGAACCAGAATATATAATAAAAGAAAGGGCGACTAATGGATAATACAAATATTTACATGTCACCATTTTCTACTCGCTATGCGAGTAATGAAATGAAGTACATCTTTTCGGAAGAAAAAAAATTCACAACATGGCATGAGCTATGGATAGCGCTTGCTAAGGCTGAACACGAACTTGGGCTAAATGTGACCAAAGAGCAAATTGATGAAATGATTGAAAATAAGGATATCATTGATTTTGAAGTGGCAAAGGCCAGGGAAAAAGAAGTAAGACATGATGTAATGAGCCACATCTATGCCTATGGAAAGAGATGCAAAAAGGCTGAACCCATCATCCATCTTGGTGCCACATCATGTTATGTCGGGGATAATACGGATATTATTTTGATGAAGGAAGCCCTTACTCTAACTAACAAAAAACTGTTACAGGTAATAAAAAACCTATCGGAATTTGCAGATAAGCATAAAGAACTTCCTTGTTTAGGTTATACCCATTTGCAACCGGCCCAGCTTACCACCGTGGGAAAAAGAACGACCCTATGGATATATGATCTTTATCTTGATTTTAAAGAGATTGAAAGAAAAATAGATGAGCTGCTTTTACTGGGTTCTAAGGGAACCACCGGTACTCAAGCCAGCTTTATGGAGCTTTTCAACGGGGATGAATCCAAGGTTAAAAGAATAGATGACCTTATAGCTAAGGAAATGGGTTTTAATGGTTGCGTGCCCGTATCAGGTCAAACATATTCCCGTAAAGTAGATAGTATGGTGCTTTACATATTATCCGGAGTGGCACAAAGTGCTTCTAAGTTTTCCAATGATATGAGAATACTTCAATCCTTTGGAGAAATGGAAGAACCCTTCGAAAAAAATCAGATAGGTTCATCGGCAATGCCATATAAAAGAAATCCCATGAGATCGGAAAGAATTACATCCATTGCAAGATACGTCATATTAGATTCATTAAATCCTGCAATTACCGCAGCTACCCAATGGTTTGAACGTACTTTGGATGATTCTGCTAATAAGAGGGTGTCCATACCGGAAGCATTTTTGGCTGTGGATTCCATATTAAACCTTTACATTAACATTACCAGTGATATGGTGGTATACCCTAAGGTAATAGAGGGAAGAATAATGGAAAAATTACCCTTTATCGCCACTGAAAATATCATGATGGAAGCTGTTAAAAGGGGCGGTAACAGACAAGAGCTTCATGAAAGATTAAGGGTACATTCTCATGCAGCTACTTTAAAGGTAAAGACTGAGGGTACCGGTAATGATCTTGTGGATAGAATAGCTAATGATAAAGATTTTATGTTAACCAAAGAGGAGATACTAAAGCAGCTTGATCCTAAGCTATATACCGGAAGGAGCTCTTCCCAGGTAACTGAATTTTTAAATGAATATATTAAACCTATATTAAATGAATATTCAATGAGGGAAAATATTACTACTGAGATTAATGTTTAAGGGGGCACATTATGAATTTAAAGTATGGATGTAATCCAAATCAAAAACCTGCCAGTGTTTATATGGATGATGGTAGAGATTTGCCGTTTGAAGTATTAAACGGCAATCCCGGATATATAAATCTGATGGATGCACTGAATGGTTGGCAGTTGGTGAAAGAAATTAAGGAAGCTACAGGAAAACCTGCGGCGGCATCCTTTAAGCATGTCAGTCCGACTGCTGCTGCTATTGGAAATAAGATGAGTGAAAACCTTAAAAAGGCTTGTTTTGTGGATGATATAGAAGGATTAGACAAATCTGAAATTGCCACAGCCTATGCAAGGGCCAGAGGGGCGGACAGAATGTCCTCCTTTGGTGATTTTGTATCCCTAAGCGATACCTGCGATGAGGTTACTGCAACTATTATAAAAAGGGAAGTTTCCGATGGTATTATTGCACCGGATTACACCAAAGAAGCTTTGGATATTCTAAAGGAAAAGAAAAAGGGCAATTATCTTGTGCTAAAAATGAATCCAAAATACTTACCCTTGGAAACCGAAAGAAAACATATATTCGGTGTTACCTTTGAGCAGAAAAGAAATGACATTAAAATAGGAAAAGAATGCCTTAGCAATATTGTAACTGAAAATAAGGAGCTTAATGAAGATGCAATAAATAATCTAATAATAGCTTCCATAACACTTAAGTATACCCAGTCAAATTCAATAGCTTATGCTGTTGACGGACAAGTAATAGGCACCGGAGCCGGTCAGCAATCCAGAATACATTGCACAAGACTTGCGGGAACAAAGGCTGACAACTGGCATTTAAGACAGTGTGAAAAGGTACTAAATCTTCCTTTTAAGCCGGAAACGGGCAGGGCAGTAAGGGATAATTTCATCGATAGATACATAGCTATGGAAGATACCCCCGAATCCTTATCAGAATTTGATTTTACGGATCTTTTTACCACAAGACCGGATATCTTTCTGTTACATGAAAAAAGAGATATCTTAAACAAGGTTGATGGTGTAGCCCTGGCTTCAGATGCATTTTTCCCATTTGGTGATAACATTGAAAGGGCCAAGGAAAGCGGAGTTAAATATATAGTTGAACCCGGCGGCTCCATTAGAGATGATCAGGTAATAGAAACATGCAATAAATATGATATGGTAATGGTATTTAACGGAATAAGGTTATTCCATCATTAATTATGAATAAATATATATTATTAATTGAAAAAGAAATAGAAAAACTAAATAATGGGGAAGTTGAATTTTTAGAACTAAACGATCAGTCAGAGGTAAATGATATCATTAAGGTAAATGATAAAATAGATACCCTGGTAAAAAACAGTATTATTAAAATAACCAAGGCCATAAGACTTAAAAGTATAGAAAAAAAATACACTATAAATATAAAAGCCTTGGAAAAAGAAATTAATTATACTAATATTACCGCTTTTGATAAAGATTCTAAAAAATTATATGAAAAGGGTAGGAACCTAACATATAAGGAAGGTCTTATTTTAGGTGCCTTTGGCATAGGTATTCCTGATTTACCCATATTTTTAAGTATTATTCTAAAAAGCATGTATTCCATGGCTGCAGTTTACGGATTTGATTACAAATCAGAATTCGAAAAGCTTTACATATTAAAGCTATTGCAGGCATCCTTGTCAAAGGGCATAAATCGCATGGAATATTTTAGGGAGCTGGATAACTTTCTTATAAATAAGGATACTAAGAATTTAAATGTTGATGAACTTTCTAAACTTATAACAAAAGAATTACTGGCAGCAAAACTTATTCAAGGTGTATTAATAGCCGGAGCTATAGGCGGGTATAGTAATAGAAACACATATAATAAAATAATTAGAGTCGCAAGATATAAATACAGACAGAGATTTTTATATGAGCTAAGGGATAAGGTATTAGAAATAACCAAAGGGGAACATGCATAACTATTCCTTAAATCTTAATTTTGGGAATAGTTTATAACAAAAGGAATGAACCAGGCGAAATGCCTGGTTTTCCAGTATGTTAGTTAGTGTTTGGTATTTTTAATATTTTAATAAATTATTTAAAGGTCTCACAGTACCTATCGATAAAATAAAATCGCTTAAATCGAAAATTAGAGCCTCACTTTTTTACACATTATCAGGATTTTCGGTTGGTACTAATAATATCTGTCCCGGGTATATAACCCCATCATCAATATCATTTAATTCAGCCAATTCATAAACAGCTTGTCTTGTATCCATGTCATTAGGCATATTTCTTTCGGCAATATTCCATAATGTGTCACCGTAAGTAACTTCGATTTGTTTATAGTAAGTTTTAGATCCGCCGCTCACAGCATCTAAACCTATCATATGTATAATTAAAGTAGCAAGTAATATCATTACTATTGTAACGAATATTATGAACCTAACCGGAGATACTATTCTATATTTCTTTTTCATGATACTCACCTCTCTTTAGAACACTTGTTCTGATATGTTATATTCTAACACCCGAACATATGTTTGTCAAGAGAAATATAAACAATTGTTCTTTTATTTACAAATATCGTAAAACCCGGTATTTCCAAGGTATTCATTGAGTAAATTAGGTTTTAATTTGATTTGTACTCCCCTTTTTCCCCCGCTGATATAAATATATTCCACTAAAATTGCGTTTTCATCTATATATGTTTTATATTGCTTCTTCATTCCGATTGGGGAACACCCTCCCCTCATGTATCCCGTTAGGGGAAGTAAGTCCTTCATTTTAATCATTTCAATACTTTTTATATTTGCGGCTTTAGCTGCTTTCTTTAGATCAAGCTCCATATCCACGGGAATACAAAAAACATAATGCTCCTTATCATTACCTATGCATACTAAGGTTTTGAATACTTCATAATAAGAAAGACCCAAATTGTCAGCGGCATGTAGCCCTGATAGGTCTTTTTCATCATATTCGTATTCAGTTATATCATAATTGATATGGGCGGCATCTAAAAGCCTCATGGCGTTTGTCTTATTCATTTACATAATACCTTTATCGTTAACTATCCTTGTTTTCCAGTCTATCTATGTAATTTATTAATCTCTTTCTGTTTTTGTAAAATACATAAGATATAATAATTGCAATTAATACCATTATGGCAAGACCTAGGTAATTTTCATTTTCCAGCATACTACCCATCAAAAGACTCCCCATAATTCCCGGAGTCCTTCCTATGGTGGATATTATTATAAACGGCCTTATTTTAATCTCCGACAGGCCCGCTACATAACACATCAAATCCTTTGGAATCCCCGGTATTAAATATATGAGCAGTATGATTATGTAGGCTTTACCACTGTTTAGCTTTCTCATATATTCGTTGACTCTTTTTTCGCCAAATAATATATGCAGGGCATCCTTACCTAAAAATTTAGCTATATTATAGGTTACCACAGTACCTATTATAGCTCCGATTATGGATATCAGGTATCCCTGCCAAAAACCATACAAATAGCTGGATGCAAATTGTATCGGTTGTCCCGGCAGCATACATATTACTATTTGCAGCATCTGAAGCCCAATTAATATTAAGAATGCAATTCCTTTATGGGCTTCCAGCATTATCATAAGATCCTCTGTATTATTTAACTGACCAATCAGATCTTTATTTAGGGTAACAAGAAGTATAGGTATGATAATACTTACAAAAAACAGCAGGCCAAGCTTCAAAAAAGCTATCAGCTTATCGTGCATGCTCGTTCTCTTTAAGTTATACCTTACATCACTGTAGAATATTCTACGTCCTTTTTTTCTGTTTTTACGCCTATCCTTGGAAAAGGCTCCAATTACTTTTTTGGGGTAAACTCTTTTTTTCACAGTTTTACATAACCTCTTTTTACCAGCTCATCCAAAGCCTTAATTACTCCGAATTTGCAGTGTTCATATGTTAACCCGCCTTGATAATATGCGATAAAGGGTGCTCTCAAAGGTGCATCCGCAGATAATTCTATGGAAGACCCCTGTACGAATGCTCCTGCTGCCATTATTACCTGATCCTTATACCCCGGCATATCCCAAGGCATTGGTGCCACATGGCTGTCCACAGGAGAAGCCGACTGGATTCCCTGGCAGAAGGCAACCATAATATCCGGATCATTAAATTTAATTGCCTGTATAATATCGCTTCTTTCGTCTGAAATATCCGGGCAGATTTCAAATCCCACCTTATTAAATACAGCTCCGCATAATATTGAGCCCTTAAGTGCTCCGTTAACTGTTTTGGGAGCTAAAAACAATCCCTGCAATACATTTCTTGTCTGTCCGAAGGTAAGACCGCATTCCGATCCTATTCCGGGACAAGTCATTCTGTATGATATATTATCTATAAGATCCCTTCGTCCCACGATGTACCCTCCGGTCAATGCCAAACCGCCTCCGGGATTTTTAATAAGGGAGCCCGCCATAATGTCCACTCCGTAATCTGTGGGCTCTTTGTCATAAACAAACTCGCCATAGCAATTATCCACCATTACTATGATATCCTTATTTAATCCGTGTATAGTTTCTGTGATATTTTTAATTTCACTTAGGGCAATGGCTTTTCTGTAATCATATCCCACAGAACGCTGAATTGCCACCACCTTTGTTTTATCGTTTATTTTATCTGTCAAAGCTTCCTTATCTATATGATTATCCTTTAAAGGTACATAATCATATGTTACGCCATAATCCCTTAGGGTACCAAATCCATTTCCGTTATTGCCGATTACTTCTTCCAAGGTATCATATGGTTTACCCGATGCATATATAAGCTGATCCCCAGGCCTTAATATTCCAAACAAGGTACAGGCTATGGCATGGGTACCGTTTACTATATTAGGTCTTACCAAAGCAGCTTCCGTATTAAATACATCCGCATATACCTTTTCGGCGGCTTCCCGGCCTATATCTCCGTATCCATAACCCGTGGTCCAGGAAAAATGCATATCACTTATTCTGTTTTTTTGAAGGGATTTTAATATCTTATATTGATTAACCTCCAAAGCAGCATTAAAACCTGAAAATCTATCCTTTAATAAGGCTTCCTCCGAGTTAACCAAATCAATTACCCATTCATCTATATTAAATTCCCTCATCAAGTATTCTTTCATTATTTTTCCTCTCTTTCAAGCTCCCATTCCATATTCTTTACCAGATCTCTTTTTACATTCTGTTTATGCTTTGCATATAGCTGAGTGGTGGTTACCTGCTCATGGTCTAAAAGGGCCTGAACATCATATATGGAATTTCCTCTGCCAATCAGACTTGTTGCTGCCGTTGCCCTTAATTTATGAGGGCTGTAGCCTGCTCTTCTGCTGGTTTTTAATGCTATTGATGTATATTTCTTAACCAATTCCCTTATGGCTCTTTCTGTTATTCTTTTCCCCTGCATGGATAAAAACAATGCATCCTCATGTCCTGCTATTATCTTTTCATCATCCGGTCTTTCCATATCTATGTATTCCATTAAAACCTTGTATACCGATTTATTTAAAGGCATCAGGGATTCCTTACCGCGTTTTCTGTATATCTTAAATTCTCCCCGGTCAAAGTTAAAGGATGATATATTTAGCTGCTGAAGCTCAGAAAGCCTGAGTCCATAGGTTATAAATACCACCAGTATAGCTTTATCCCTAAGCTTTGTTTTCTCCCAATATGTCTTCTCATGATTGGTAAGGCCTTGACCCGTTGTTACGGAATCCAGCATTATCATAACTTCATCATCATTTAGTGCTTTGATTTCCGTTTCTCCTGATTTAGGTACTCTGATGGGATCAAATCCGTCGGTAATATTTTGTTCTAATATTCCGTCTCTGTAAAGCTGCTTAAATAATACGGAAATGGATGACTTCTTCCTGGCTAGGGTTCTTTGCCCGTTTTCATACACCACAATATTATCCTTTGATTCCACTTTATATTTTCTGCAAAAGTCTAAAAATATATTAATATCCATGGACTTTATATCATTTAATTCCTCTATGGTCACTTTAGATGGGTTATCCGCCCTTGTTAAATCAGTTTCGCTAACCAGGTAATTAAAGAAGAATAAAACATCATGTAAATATGCAAGTCTTGTCATGGGAAGTACATTACCCTTAAGGTATATATAGTAGCTCCTCAAGTATTTGGGCAGCTGGGCTTCGATGCTTTCGCATTCAAAATATACATTGTTTTCTTTTTCTATTATATTATTTGGCTTATCACTTTTATTATGAATTTTTACCTGTTTACTCATAGTATTCTCTCCACAATATCATCCACGGTCATGGTTTCATCAACATCAATCCATACCATGTCTTCATATCTTTTGAACCAGGTTACTTGTCTCTTGGCAAATCTTCTGGTATTTCTTTTAATAAGGTACACGGCATCATCTAATGTTATCTCCCCATCCAAATATTCAATAATCTCTTTATATCCTATACCCTTCATGGAAATATTTTCACAGGTCAGACCCTCTTTAAAAAGCTGTCTAACTTCATCCACAAGGCCCATTTTTATCAGTTCATCAACTCTATTATTAATTCTTTCATATAATTTTTCCCTGTCCCAATTCAATGCATAAAGTTTAAAATTATATAAATTGCATCTGTTCATACAATCATTAAGTGGTTTTACTTTATCTCCGTTTTCTGCGGCTTCTATGGCTCTTATGACTTTTTTAATATTGTTTTTATGTATTCTTTCCGCCGCCTCATTATCTATTACTTTTAGATATTCGTACAAGGTTTCCCCCGTCATGGATTCCAATTCTTTTCTCCTATTGTAACTTTTAGGACTTGCGGCAAAATCCATATCAAACAGTAAGGAATTTAAATATAGTCCTGTTCCTCCTGCTACTATTGGGGTTTTACCCCTGGATATTATATCATCTATCACTTCTAAGGCCATCTTTTGGTATTTTGCCACAGTAAACATTTCATTAGGTTCAATAACACCTATAAGGTGATGCTTTATCTGCTTCAATTCATCCCTAGTTGGTTTAGCGCTGCCTATATCCATTTTTTTATATATTTGCATGGAGTCACAGCTTACTATTTCTCCGTTAAGTCTTTTTGCAAGCTCGATTGCAACCTTAGTTTTACCGCTGGCCGTTGGCCCTGCTATAACATATACATTAACCATAACTTTATTATGTTACCTCCTATGGAATGTTTTTTCTATATCATTTTTGCTCAGCTTTATAAAGGTGGGCCTGCCATGGGGACAGTTGAATGGATTTGTACATTTTGACAGGGTTTTTAAAAGTTCAATTTGTTCCATTTCACTCAACTTATTATTACCTTTATGGGGGCTACAATCTTAACTCCCCCCACCGCGTTATTTATGCTGGGCACTGCCCCCATATTGATGGATGCATAGAGGCTTATGGGAACTCCGTACATTAAATGGGATACTGCTTCCTTTGTCAGCTCGCAGCTGCCCTGCCCTCCATCGCCGTAGGCGTATTGAAGAGCCAGCTGGGCCCTTGTATAGCCCAGGGGCTCGCCCTTTGGATCATATGTCCTTAATTTTGTTATGGTGTCTCTTGATATGGCAATTACCCTTATCTCTTGCTTCTTCCCGTCAAGGAGCAGCAGAAAATTGGCATCCGATTGATTGCCGCAGTTCTTGCCCTCCACTTTCTTTACATAATACTGACTGTCTATACCCATCACAAGTATGGTTATTAATTCATCGTTTAATCTATACTTCTCCCCTTCGTACATGATTTCATCATCGGATAATATATTCGATTCATCATCGGAAAGCTCATGAGCCTTTTCTATCTGCCAGTCCAAAAGTCCTAAATTATGCAGCTTAAAGCCTGCTCTTGCAATTAAAAAAAGCTCAAGTAAAATGGCTGTCCCAATGATTACACCCACTGTAATCAGGACTTTATGCCATCTCTTAAGCTCCTTCTTTTTGTATCTTTTACTCCTCATTTACAAGAACTGCTCCTATCAAAAACCTGTAATTATGATCATGGTCTATTGTGCAAGTTGATAAGGTTATAATTTTATCTTCCGTGGTCACCTTCCTGTCACTGTAATGGTCCCTAAGACTTCTTGTTTCGTATAGGGAATTTAAAAATGCTTGATATCCATTCTCTGTATCTAAATCATATAGGGCAGGTATAAGCTTGTTGTTGTATGTTACCGCAGCAAATATTTCGTAGGTATATATATGCTCCGGAGTATATATAATTATCTCATTGTGCTCGTTAAAGAAGTCTTCCTTATAGAATTCCATCAGCGTACCAAACATGGTCTTGTTGCCCATATTATGGCCATATATGATGGTATTATTGTCACTAAAGTCGGAGCTGTTATTAAGATTAATATATATGGAACCGGGTATCCATGCCTGTACATCCTTTATGTCATGATCCATGTAGTAGTTATCCTTTGTAGGATGCTGCAGTATGGGATAATCCACATCGGTTCCGTCAACCTTAATCCAGCCGATAACATCTTCATTTATTTCCCATACCGCTTCAAAATCAATTGGTATATCTGGTTTTGTTTTAATTACGGTATCCTTAATCTCCCCTATTGCCTTTTCTGAATTTCTGCTGGCCATGTATGAGGATACCAGGAATATTATGCATATTATTACCACTGACCCTAGGGCTGCCAGTATTATATTTCTTTTTTTCTTTGTCATAAATCTCTCCCAATTTTTTTCTATTGAGATTATATCAGAATATCAATTTGAATACAATCAAACATATCAATATTATCCATATAATTAATATTGGTACGGCATAATACCATTTACCCTTCATTTCCACTTCTTCATATTCAATATCATCAGGTATTAATTTAAAGCATATGTATAGAAGTATTGGCAATATAACCAGGTCATCAAGGTAACCTAATATAGGTATGAAGTCCGGTATTAAATCAATTGGTGATAAGGCGTAGGCCACCGTTATCATTATCATTAACTTAGCAAAGAATCCCACACGGGGATTCCTATATGCCGAATATATTATCTTTAATTTTTTATTAATTGTATCTGTTAAGTATTTTAACTGTTTCATTTAAATATATGTTTGTAATAGTCTTATCTTTTATACTTATCCTAAGTTCATCCGTTTCATCCCATTTATAGCATACTCCCACATCAGAGGATGAAATGGAAAATCTTTGACCCGTGGATGTAATAAGTTCATCAGTTTCTAAATTAATGAAATTAAAATATTCCTTCATATCAGCTCCTGTTTTTAACAAATTCAATAGCTTCCTTACCAGTCATAGAAATTATATCAATGGCAATAATATATGCATTCTTACATTCATTTATTGCCTTTTCCTTTACTTCATCAGTTAAATTACCCGAATACTTTTCAACAAGTGCCCTAAAACCATAGTCATATTCATCTCCGGTTGCTATCCTTGCATTACCTGTAATAATGGCACTTCTAAAGTAAGTAGTAAACTCTTCACTAACTATCATATCCTCATCTATAACAGTAAAGGATACCTTAGGATCATTAATTAAACAATCCACCTTATATCCCTTCTTAGCACTGTGAAAGTATATCTTACCATCACTATACACATAGCTAAGAGGCACAGTATATGGATAACCATCATCTCCGTTTAATCCCAATACTCCATTAGTACATCTATCTAGCACTGCTTCAGTATCAGCAGTAGATAGTAGTTGTTTTATTCTTATCATTTGTCTTGACATAATGCTCTCCTAAAATTTAATACGTTAATTATATACTAAAATATATAATGATTAAATACATATTTGAATATTTCTTAAATAGATTAAATACTAACTTATTTATATTAATTGATTACTTTTTTATTAATTATATAACTAAAGCATAAAGTCTTTTTAAGATAATTCAAAAAATTAAATTACTCCTTATTAATAGATCTTATTTTCTATACTTGTCTACAATCACTCGGTAATTATCGTGTTTAATTTTGTCCCACTCGGTCTTTTTGTAGTTAATTTTTTTAAGTCTCTCATTAATCCAATCAGAATCATATTCCTTGAAATTCCAATCCTCGACCCAATCCATAATATCAGAATGCTCTGGATGATTTGTATCCTGATACGCTTCAAGAAATTCATAAAATCCATGGATTCCTCCCACATCTTCAGGTGGTGCATTCTCTGCCCCATCAAGAAGTGTTGGGTATCCAAAGTAATAGTCTTCTACGATCTCTTCAAGCTCAATAGTAAAACACCAGTCATCCCCAAAGTCGTAGTTGTATTTGATTTCTTTATATTTCTCAAGATAATCGTCAATCTTAAGACTAGTAGGTTTGCGTACCTCAATCTTTAATTGCGCCTGATGATTCTTTTCAAACTGAAGCATATTCGCGGGCATTAATTTAATCCGCTCTTCATAATACTTCTTATTCTTAAGATAATCCTGATGCTCCATATAGGCTTCTTCATTATTTGTAACGATCTTGTTTTCCTTTATAAGTTCAAACTCATACAGGTGATATCCACCTAAAGGATATCCGCTCTTAAAGTTGGTCACGTTTTGTATAATATCATGCAGCCTTTTATATGTAGCACCAGCTGGCATGATTACTCTTCTCCAAATAGGTGGGTTTGATTCGTTAAGTTCAATTTTTATGATATATGATTTCATTTTAAATTATCCTCTCATGCTTAAGAATTGTAAATGTACCTTTTAAATTAGTTTCTCATTTCAATGGTAAGTTTGAAGTATATATGTTAAATATCATTAATAAAGATAACGCGAGGAGTAAGAGATGATTAATAGAGCGAAACTAGAAGACCTTATTACTTATATTGAATCCACAAGTATACACCCAACTAACGAAGTTTATTACAAGTATATCCTTAAGTTCTCTAATTCCTATACTATAACATATTTATGTAAAACATTTGGTGTGGGAAAAAGCAGTTACTATGATTGGCATAAAAAATTGTATCAAGTAGACCCTGATATTAAAATTAGAGACATGATTATTAAAATCAGTATAAAAAAGCACAAAGACACGATGGGTTATCGTATGGTCACCAAACAGCTTAATGATATTTATGATATTAAGATTAATCATAAAAAAGTCTATCGTATTATGAAAAAATATGGATTATTATCCGCTTCCTGGTACTCACCAAAAATGAAAATTCTCTATCGTGGGATTAAACCCTATTCAAATCTAGTTAATAGAAACTTTAACGTACAACATAAAAACTCAATATGGTGTATTGATATTACTAAGATTGATTCAAAAGAAGGACGACAATATCTATGCGTAATTATTGACTTGTATGATAGAGCAATAGTTGGGTACAAGATTTATAAAAATCAAACTGTTAGGTTAGTTAAAAATACAATAGAATGTGCCCTTAATAACGAAGATTTATCCCTTTGTCCCAAGCTAGTTCTTCATAGCGATCAAGGTAGAGTTTTTAAGACTAGTAATTACCTTAAGGACTTCCTGAAAGATACCCCTATTATTCAATCAATGGGAGAAAAGAGTTCACCTTGTGAAAACTCTGTTATAGAATCCTTCTTCTCAAACCTTAAGAAGGAACGCCTCTATATAGATGATTTCGAAACCAATGAGGATATCGCTATGGCTGTTATAGATTATATTTATTGGTATAACCGAGCAAGGCCTCATAGTTACAATAATTATTGTTCGCCATATGAGAAAAGATATCCTTCAGAATAGAAGTTATTTGGCCCCTATTTACCGGACAGTTTTACATGAACTGTTATTTATAACAATTAAAAATATTCGTATCGCTGTTATTAACCAGTACAACTTGGAAGATATTCATACTAAATACAGTGTCCGGTTAAAAGGGGCTAGACCCTCATCAGCAATAGCCTGTGACTCTTCCTCTAATGAGGAAAATATCGGTATAACTCTTTCATGATAAGTCTTTGCAAAGGTCTCAAATGGTTCTTTCAGCATTTTTCGTATTCGATTATCTAAATACAACTGTGCTCTCATAGCTTCACCACCAATTAAAATGACTCGTCTTACCCTAAGTGTTCCTTATTTCAGTTAATCTACTTAAGTAGAGTCTTGAAATTTTCACTAAACAGCAACTCAACCTCATCTACAGTTTTACCCAGTATTTTAGATGCCTTCATATAAAAATCATCAAAATAGTCTACAGTAAAGTTGTTTCTCGTTTGTTTTGTGAATGGAGAATCACTCTCAATTAATAATTTATTTAAGGGGATATCTGAAATAAGTGCCGCTCCTTTTTTTGTAACTAACATATCACTATTGACAGAAAAATAATATCCTTTATCTATAGCGCGTTCTAGTTCTTTCTTACTTCCAGTAAACCAATGAAGAATTATCTTATTCTTGCTTTTTCCGACAATATCAATAACACAATCTGTGGCCTTTCTACTATGGATACTAATAATTTTATCTTCAAAAGTGTTGCAAGATTCTATAATTCTTTCAAAAATTTGTTTCTGATCTACAATTATACCTTTTGAATAGTCTAGGCCTATTTCGCCTATGTATTTGCTTTCAGGTAAATAGTCCAAAAATAATTTAAATTGATTACCGTATTGAATCACTAGTTCTGGATGTAAACCCAGCGAGAATCTAGTAAATTTTAAATTTGGGTATTTGTCTTTATACTTTTTATAGAGTTTTGGAACATTTGTCATCACTATGGTGTAAATCTCGTTTTTCTCAATATACTTGAGTTTCGTTTCAAAGTCATCATATAGATCAAGATGCGTATGCGTGTCATATTTAAGTATTCTCATGATAATCTTTTAGCACTTCCTTTAGTTCAGCAATACCTCGCTTAAAAATTGATTCATATTGTTCAAGATTTGAATTTAAAGGTCCAGACATTTGAATATCGAGGTATGCTCTCTCAGAATCAAACTTCTCAAGGCCAAGCAAATATGAGTTCAAGTTTTGTCTAGCTGTTTTCCCCGATGAAAAATCCTCATCATAATAAGATGTCCTATCATCAATTCCAGCAGAATTAATTGCTGCTCTTCTTATAATACACGGCAAACACGTTCCACAATGTTGGGTCTCACTTTCTCCTCGCATTCTCCCTACATCGGGATGAGAACATGACATTGTATTTATAATATTCCTAGCTAAAAAATCTTTATTTTTGCACTCCGTAACCATTTCACCTTTTGTTTTGAATTGATATGGATTATATAAAGTGATCTCTATACCTAAATTATTCAATAAACCTTGAAACAATTCCATATAATGTGGATGAGTTGTTCTTGTACTGCTAGTTCCAGTTCGAGAATAAGTTAGTGGTATGTTCAATGAAATATATCCGTTTTCCGGTATAATTAAATCTAGTTTTTTCTTAAAACAGGCAGCTAACGCAATTGCATGACTGAAAAACATAAAAGACCGAGATCTCATTGTTTCTTCTTTTCCACCATTAGGAGCAACATAGAAAGAATAAAAATTATCCTTAGATAAGGAATACTCCTTAATCAACTCTTCTCTTAAAGCTTCTTGATATTCTATTGTGCCTTTTCCTCCGCCATAATGACTGATGAAAATAATATCCTTGCTTTCATCTTCCAATATATCAATAGCACCTATAAACGAATCAAGACCTCCAGAAAACATACACAGTTTATTGATGTCAAGTTTATCAATCCTCGTTTGCCTCATCTGGTCTCTTATCTTTCTTTCCTCTAGTGTCAATTCTCTATCTCTGAATGTAAATTCCCAACTATCTCCTGTAAGGAAATTAATCGTACGTTTCAACAACTCCACGTTTTCTTCTAATAAATCTGAATTAAGCACTGGTAGGTGCAAATGAATACTTCTTTTCCATGCATTAAACGAATCTTTTCTTTTGATTATTCTATCCGCCCCATATACAGCTAATGATATTACCAATAGATCTATAGCTTCATTTGAAGGGAATTCTGGCAGCAATTCTAATTTACTCTTCCAAAAAGTATACCTATAATCTTCGAAACTACATGTAATACTGTTACCTTTGACACTATACTCTTCAGAATTTGAAAATTTATAAACAATATTAATCAATCTAGCGCACCCCCTTATACTTGGTTTTATACGTAGTCTTCGAAAGCTTTAAAACATGTCTGGAACAATTTATTCATTTCTTTGTTAATACTACTTGAGCGATAATCTTTACTTTCTGGCTTCATTTCTCGCATTCTCAGCTCTACTTTTACTTTTATATAATTTTTAAGCTCCTGTTCTTTCTTGACTGCCTCTTTTGGATTACTTTCATACTTCTCAAAACGGCTTTGTAAATCACTCATTACTCGTCTAAAGATGTATTCACTCATAAAGACTTCAATAACTTTACTGAATGTGGGTTCGTCTATCTTCCTTAATGATTCTATATCCTCATTGTTTTCGAGGACTATATTATATAGCTCAGAAATAGCTTCACCCGAAGCCCCCCTTGCTGCAATGTCTTCCTTTGTGTCTGCATTACCAGAGATAACATTCACAAGTTCTGATAAAACTTCTTTTGCGCTCCTTCCAACAAAATCAATCTGTAACGATTGTAGCGTATTTTCAACACCATTCTCTCTAAAACCTTGAATAACCCTACCTAGATTGATTGCTGCACTTTTACCTGAAGTTGAAGATCTGGCAAGCTGCCTTGAACCACCAGATGCTCCAACATATCTACTCATGACTTTACCTTTGTTAGATGAGGTGCCTTTTACATACCTTGTCATCGCATCTTTTGCATCTTTCCATCTATAAGGAGTTCCTTGTGGCTTTCCCTCATCGTTATCTTCAGGTGAGTCGGCGTCCTCTGGGGAATCGTTATCATCGATATCGTCATAATCACTAGGTAGCAATGATTTTACTGGCCCATCAAAAATGCTTGAAGTACCCATAATTAATTCCCCCTTTCTGCATCAATAAAAGTCTTTAGAGCTTGATTGTTCTTAATCCAACTATCAAAAATTTCATCAACTCTTTGTGTTTGATCGATTTCTTTTCCAAAGTTCATTACTCTTGGTATATGTGATGGTTTTATCCTAGTCCCACTAACAGCATCTAATCCGTTAATAATTTCTGTATGCACTTCTTTTTTAAGCGCTCCCCATTCTAACAATGATCTTAATTGGATATCCGATATATCACTTGAGCTGGTAATTCGTGATATTAGATGTTCAATGATCAAAGCAGCTTCATACTCATTTACTTCCTTTGCTTTGTCACAAGCGCTGCGTATTCCTGAATCCGTCCCAGCTGTCAAATTTCTTAATACATCATTAGCAATCTTACTTAATTTCATCTTAGACATCTCGTATCTATTATCTAGTGTAGTCCTTGCGAAATAGAAATACGGTCGTAAATCTTCTTCACCAATTGCAGGTTGCATCTCTAACCAAGCCTTTACCCATTCATCATCTTTCCATGAAGCTAATTTTTCCAAAGATTCACTTTCTTTGTTTTCAAGTGTTGATAATTCTATTATTTTACCAGTCAGATCTACTGGTGCGCTTACTAATTCTGCAAACATTCTTGGTTTGAAATACTCGAGCATCATAATTTTTGCTAGGATTTTTCGATCCAATTCAATTGTTTTATATTGAGCCATATTAAGTCGCATTTCCATAGAATTCAAAAATCGCTTGCAGTGTCTGGGATTTCCATTTAAACCATTAGCTAATACTGAAGATAGTTGTTTTGATATCTCTAGACTCAATTTTACTTTATCTGCAATATCTTCATCAAAGCCTTTTATCAGTCCATAATCAAGTTGAAAATCAAAAAAATTCTTAGTCTTCTTATCATCAATAAATTCAATAGTCTTTTTAAATTCCTCTTTTGACAAATATTTCTCCATAAAAAGTAGTGATATGTAAAGTTCTACTTCCCGGGTACTTAGCCTTGGTATTCTTACCGGATACTGTATAATTTTTTCTAAATATTCTTTACCGATGTCAATACCAGTTCCTTCGATTTCTTTAAACTTGGTTTGAACAGCATAGGAAATATGTCTTTCATCTGCACCAATAATGAATACAGTTCTTCCTACATATAGGAACAGTCGGATTGCCTCTAATGTGTCTAATATTGTATCCGGACTGCATCGATCAAGTTCATCAATAAAAACAACTAACCTATCTATTTGGGTCTCTTTTAGTAACTTATCAAAATTATCTCTGAATGAGTTGATATCTTCACGAAGCTCTTTATCCGTCAACTCAGATTTAATAGCTTCCATCAAATCTTCTTTGATTATCCCGTCCTTTGAAGGTACCATGTTATCTAAGGCATTAGAAATGGTAAATTCAGTTACAAAGCTTGATCCCCCTGTTAGAACTGCTCCTCCAAGTCTAATTGCATTTTTCACTAGCTTCATTTTATCTATGCTTTTATACAAACCAGCAATACATTTTTTTGCATTGTCACCTAAAGTCCTGTTACGCTCTATAGTGTCTAGAATATTTCCCAACAAGGCAGTTTTTGCGTCTTCATAATCTTCAAATAGCCATCCATTGAAATATATACACTCAGTATCCTTATTGTCTTTCAATGAAGCAATGCTCATGTTAATCAAACTGGATTTTCCGCTTCCCCAATCACCATAAACTCCTATAGTAGAAGGTAATAAGTCATCATTTTTGATAATATTGCTCACAGTTTCAATTAGATAATCAAAGTCAAGATAATCAAGTTCTGTTTCACTATCTCTCCACATCATTACACCCCCAGTACATTTAAAAAGTTCTACTCATCTTCACCTCGATGCTCCACATTCATAGCATCAACCCAGTCCTCTTCTACATACACCATCCCGTTCCGGCCTTCAACCTTACGATTAGGACCAGCCTTATACAGCTTGCAACTTAATGGCCCATAACAGAAGGTCTCGAGCCTATACTTCTTCCTACTTGGATTCCAATTATCAATAATTATCTCAACCGGCATTCTACAGCCCCACATGCAGCTACTACACTTCGTGTCATATGTCCTGGCTGCCAGCCTGCGGTGTCCTCTTTCTCGGTAAACTTCCAGCTCCGGCGGGATTAACTCCCAGGGAGATGATGTGTTAGTAATGGTAGTGCTTCGGTTGATGAGTTTGAGCTTTGAGACTTTGTAATACTCAGTAGGTTCGGTGTCCGGATCCGGCACAGGAACGCACTCTCCGGAGATAACGTCATTTACTTTAAATTGATGTTTGGCGTGAGCTGCTTTGCCGATACCGATGGAGACATTATTATGCTGGTCATCAATCTCACCCTCTAATGTGATGGCATAACCCAGGTATGTATGGGAGGCTTCGTCGAAGGATCTGGTTAGACGGATCCTGGGTTGGATTGAAATTATAGTACCTTTGAAGGTTGATTTGTCCATTGATTACGGGCCTCCTATTGCTCAGATTCTGAACTGGGTTTTTCTCATTTCATCTATGAAGCTTTTTGCCATTTTTGAGCTTATTTTTTTAGCATATCCTTTTTTTCTGAAATGTCTTATCATATTTTCCAAGTACACTTGTTCCCAAACTTCAATAAAATCATAATTTTTGACTTCTACGCAGATTCTCTTCTCGCCTTGAGTTGTTGCTATTGTATTACCCACTTCCGATGACATAATCCAACAACCACCACTTCTTATAATCATATCTATGGTTGGACCATTTTTTTGAATATCAAATTCAACTATTAATTTACATTCAGTAGGCTTTTGGAAGTCAAAGAGAAGTTTGAGCCTATCTTTTATCTTTTTCTGATCCACTATCCATGCCGCTTTAGCTTCGCCGCCTTTATCTTTAACGTACTGATGATTATGGATTAATTCAATTACATCCGGTCGGTCACTTAAATCTAAAAACAAAACAGGCAGTGCTTTCCCATCTGCGATTCCATTAATAGCCACAATTGATGTGCTAACTAATGGAACAAATTTCTGTTCCATCTCATTTAACTGAATGGTTTCTTCACGCCACTTACTCATAGTAACACCTCATTCACAAGCATGGCATCTACTGTCGTTTTATTTTGAAAAACATCATATACATTTACAGAATATGAAATAATGTCTTTATCATTTCTTAAAGCAATCGGTACATTAAATGTTATATCGATTCGTTTGGAACTTCGTTCATCAATATCAATCGGAAGGTGTGCTATTATGTTTTCTTGGTTAATAATTCTAACTGAGTTACAATCAAACTTGATAGAATTATCTCTTTCTCCGAACTTATAGTGAATTTCTAATTCTAAATTTCTTATTGAGTTCTTTTTGTCTGACATATTTGAAATCAATATTGAGAAGAAGTATTCAATGCAATCATCTTTTTGTTTCATAAGTTGTTCATTTAAGAACAGTTCAAACTGGGGAGCCTCACTATCAAATCTCAACTTCAAAATCTTGTTAGCTTCTTGATTAAATTTGTAGTTATTGTAGGAAATAATCAAACTTATGACAGAAATAATTATTGCAGCAATTTCAGGTAAACAAGCAATTAGTTTTTCCATTGTAAGTCCTCCATAGCCTTCCCCCACACCACAACCATTAATACAATATTCTGTAAACTCATCTTCTGAAAAAACGGACATCTCTGCTACATACTAAAAATGCCCGTTCTCTTTCACTGCTTATCAAGGTGTCAAACTGATCAACCTGAATCACTACCTGAAAATTAACCGTCAGTACTGATCTGGGATGTTTACCCTCACTTCTTATCTAGGATGTTTACCATCACTGCTTATCTGGGTGTCAAAGTAATCATGGCCTATCTGGAATATCATCGTCACTACCGTTCTTGATACCAGCCTATCTGTTTATTCTGTATAGCTGCCCATCTCTCCATCACCCTAATCAACTAATGTTGCTTCTAACGCCTCATATAAGATTCTCACAATTTACTTATGTGGATGAAAAGTTTCTTGGGGACTTTTGGGAACTTGGCGGATAGTTAGCGAGTTGTCTCACTTCAATTCTATCATATCAGTTTATTTTTTAATCTTCTTTCCCAGCAGCAACTTCCCTAACTGCTTTTTCTTTTGCTACTATTTTTTCAAGGTAGTCCAAGAAGTCATCTCGTAAATCATCTCTCTTAAGTGTAAATTCCACGGTAGCTTGTAAAAACCCGAGCTTGTCACCTACATCATGGCGTCTTCCTTCAAAGTTGTAAGCATACATGGCTTCTCTTGTGGCAAGTTCTTTTAGTGCATCTGTTAGCTGAATTTAGCCACCTTTACCGGGTTTCGTATTTTCCAGGATTTCAAATATCTCTGGATTAATAATGTAGCGTCCCAAGATAGCAATATTTGATGGAGCTTCTTCCATTGAAGGTTTTTCTACAAGACCTTTTACTCTGTAGACTCTATCTTCAATTTTTGTACCATCTACAATTCCATACTTATTTGTATTCTCTCTTGGGATTTCCTGCACACCTAAAATCGAAGTTTTGAACTGATCATACATTTCAAGCATCTGCTGCAGACAAGGCTTCCCATCACCATTTTCAACAATATCATCACCAAGCATTACAGCAAAAGGTTCATTTCCAACAAATGTCTTAGCACAGTGGATAGCATGACCTAATCCTTTAGCTTCTTTCTGCCGGATATAATGAATGTCAACAAGATCAGTTATGTCTCGGACCACTTTCAGCATTTCTTCATTGCCTTTTTTCTCAAGTTCCAACTCAAGTTCAACGTTTTTATCAAAATGGTTCTCAATGCTCGTCTTATTTCTTCCAGTGATTATAAGAATCTCCTGGATTCCTGATCGCACTGCTTCCTCAATTATTATCTGCAGTGTTGGCTTATCTATAATTGGAAGCATCTCCTTCGGCTGAGCCTTAGTTGCTGGCAAAAACCTTGTTCCTAATCCGCTGCAGGTATGACTGCTTTGCGTACTTTCATCCGTATCAATCTTCCCCCATGTTTGATTCGGGCTATTTTGTTAGCCTCCCTATGTTTAAACAGCCCTAAATAGTGTTAGGGCTTGTCCATTAATCTCTACTAAATAAGTCTCTCGTGTAAACCTTGTCTACTACATCTTTAATTTCATCAGATAATCTATTTGCTACTATAACATCAGAGATCTTCTTGAACTCATCAAAGTCTTTAATGACTCTTGAATGGTAAAATTCATCTTCATGAAGTGCTGGCTCGAATACAACGACTTCAATACCTTTAGCTTTAATACGTTTCATGACACCTTGAATCGCAGATTGTCTGAAGTTGTCAGAATCCATCTTCATGGTGAGTCTATAAATACCGACAATCTTTGGCTGTCTCTTGATGATCATATCCGCTATATGGTCTTTTCTCGTTCTATTAGCATCTACAATCGCAGACATCACGATATATACATCCAATCAGAAAGTTATCCGAATTCATAATTGCAAATTAAAAAATCTATGAAATCTTTGATTTTACTGGCTTTAAGCCTGTAATTATCTTTTCGACTTAATTACAGCATCACAACCAAGGTACTTCCTCCCCCGGTCCTTCTTCTTCCTTGCCTTCACTCACACTACCATGCACACTACACTTTATTTTTCCATCTTCATAACTTATGACACCACCAGCTGGACATATCTTATCAAAATTCTAAATAACAAATTGATTAAAGATACTATCCTCATGATAAATATCCTTTTCAACCAAAAAAGTTGAGTACATTTTTTCTACAGCTTCCCTATTAATATCACATACACTTTCTTCAGCCCTATTCCTAAATCCTACTAATCTTGGTACCGCAACTGCAACAAGAATTCCCAGAATGGCAATCACAACAATCACTTCAATTAAAGTAAAACCACCAGATCTTTTAACCATTGTTTTCACCTTGACAGTTCAATCAATACTCTTCTATACCTTACTACAGTATATCAAAATTACTTTTAAACAATTCGATATTTATCAAATTCACTCTCTATATAAATTTTAACAATTTCTGCTGTAACTTTTCCCAAGCTTTTAGAACTTCACGGTCAGCTGTCTCTATAAAACGGTTAAGTCGTGTTTCACTATCACTCATGGTCATCGGAATATGCCTAAGCACCATATCCTCTGCAATATCTAGAAAAGGAGCGACAAGTATTAGTAGTTGTGCCATTTATAATTCACTTAAATAGTTCTTAGCAGCTTTTGTACTTAGGAAAAGAGTAACCTCTTATCTGTTGCATTCACGTCATAATCAATAGCTGTAGTTAATATTAATCCTCCGATTATAAGTCGCTAATCGTCAATTGCAAACCCTTTAATCGAAAAAATTTTCAATTTGATTTGCCCATTTGTGAAATTGTAAAGTTCGTTTGTTATTTAATTAAGTCTAATATAAAAAATAATCTACAATCATTTTTAGACATAGCTTCGCCACCCGGCAGCTTTGCTGCCAGTTGCTTACTATTACCTCCAGGTTATTAACCGGGCCGAAACACCGATTATTTAGTCTGGATTTTGTCTACTACTTCTATACCTAATTCAACAATTCTTTCTTCGCCAATGAAGTTAAGCTTGACCTTGGCCCTGCCCTTCCTTGGATTAAGAGACGTTATTCTACCTTCCAATCCAACTAATGGCCCATCAAGTACCTTAATCTTATCATTCTCCTTATATATAGATGATATCTCAATAAGATCCCTACTATTCTTAGTAAGCCTCTCAATAATCCTTAATTCATCATCCTTAATAGTAAGTATATCCTCACCATTTCTCAATATATTAAGCGGCTTAATAGCTTCCCTCATCCTGGAATAAAGCTCCTTATCAATATTACCCCTTAATATGATATATCCCGGAAAAAGCTTTCTTTCCACCTTTTCATACTTTCCGTTTCTTCTTTCATTAAGAAGTCTTCTGTATATATATGAATCAAGTTCATCAGAAAAGTTACCGTCAATCTGTCTTTTAATCTTCTCTTCAGTATTATTAGGCGCAAACAGCGCATACCAGTTATCCCTCATAAAAAACAACAAAAAGCTTAGAGTGCACCAAGCTTTATACCTTTCTTCATACTATTTAACCCATACCATAAACTTCACCCAAACCTTTTCCCTATTCTGTCAACTTTAATATTATACCATATATATGTAGTGGTTAAGTAATTATTTGTTACAATAGATAGACATATTATTACATTAAATCAGTTTTACTAATTGTTATTATAGCATAGAAAAAAACATATGTGTAGTTATTGTAAACAAAAAAACCGCAAAATGCGGTATTTTTGCTTATATAATCAAAATATTTCCGTTATAACCATAATTGGTAATAATAATTTAACCTTCCCGACCCATCAAATACGAAATACAAATTGGAGATAGCTGACATGAAGGGATCATCTCTATCATAAAATTCCCTGAAAGTCTCATCCTCCGCCATGGCAATATCAACAGCCTCATCCCAGGTATATCCATGCTTTCTTAAGCACTCCTCGGACGATATAACCTCATTGGTATCATGATCATAATAGTAACAATCATAGTACTCCAAATCACCACTGGCAGTAAAATTAATCTCATTAAAGATGGAAATAACAGAAATATTAAGATTATCAGTAACAACATCGTAATCAACAGTATAGCTTGTAATAGGACTATTAGGATTATTCCCGTTATATTCCAACAAGAAATCCCTTATATCATCCCTATCATCATGATAATCCATGGTACTTAGGGCAGTATTAATTTTATCATAATTAACCACCTTATCAGTAACTATAGGCTGTCTAACATCAACATTTATACCATCAATACTTTCATTTAGAACTAATCTATCAACAACTTCAAAATCAATAATTACAGGGTCATTTGTTTCTTCTTCTATTGCAACAGGCTCATCCCCATCGCTGTTAGAAGTAGGTTCTTCAACCTCCTTGTCATTACAACCCGTAAGGGATATAACAAGGAGTATAGCTATTAACGGAATCAATCTTTTATACACAATATCACCCCTCTCTATTTATTCATTATATCAAAAAATAAAAATACCGCAAAGCGGTATTTTAAAAATAACAAGGTCCTATCCTATCAAACATGGGCATAACAACATAATTACCCTTACCATCAATTATTCCGTACTTATCATCCACCATTACATAAGCATACCCATCATCATAAAAGGCACTTACATCCTTATACATAGGTGATATTACAAATTCACCGGTGGAATCTATAAAGCCCCATTTGTTATTATCATATACAGGAGCCAAACCATGTTTTGTAAACGAACTTATGAATTCGTATGGTTTGTTTATAACGAACTTGCCTTCGGCATCTATATATCCATAAGCATATTCATTTTCCACAAAAGCAAGACCGTTTTCACTAAACTCTCCCACATAGGTATATTGAGGATTAATTACATATTCTCCCTGCTCATTAATATATCCCCACATACCATCCTTATATACAGAAGCTAAGCCATTGCTGCTAAAGAAGCTTGCCGTATCAAACTGAGGATTTATTACATACTTACCTTCTGTGTTAATAAAGCCCCAATAATAGTCCTTTTGTACAGATGCCATATTGTTTTTTGTAAAGCTGCAGGCATCATCAAACTGCGGCTCTATAACAAACTCACCCTCTTCATTTATGAAGCCCCACTTGTCATTTAACTTTGCCGCAGCAAGGCCGTTGGCTGTAAAATTATATACACCCTCAAAGCGAGGTTCTATTACATATTTACCTTCCGTATTGATAAAGCCCCAATATCCGTCTCTTTTAACCCGGCAAGTCCATTTGGAGTAAAGCTATATGCATCCTCGTACTGGGGATTTATTTCACAATTACCCTGTTCATTGATATAGCCGTATTCATTAAAGGAATATACAAGTGCCAAGCCAACGCTGCTGAATCCATATGCGTTATCAAACTGCGGACTTATAATATAGTCCCCTTCCTTATTGATATAGCCATACTTACCGTTTTCCTGTACGGGTACAACATTTTTGTTGAATAGATTATAGTCTTCTTCCTTATAGCCTGCTTTATTCATATTAAAGAATACAAATACCAAAGCAGCTATAACTATAATTCCCCCAATACCTATAATGATCTTTTTCTTACTTAATTTAGCCTTAGTAGCATCTTCTTTTTCTATAGCTTCATCCTTCACCGAAACCATTGTGCCACAAGAATCACAAAACTTGGAATTCCTGCTGAGTTTCTTCCCGCAATTCTCACGTTTTGCCATATATTTCTCCTTAAATTATATAATTATTCTAATATTATAGCACTTTTATACAATTTCTGATATTTTTTTTAAAAAATTCTACAAAAAGCAAAAATACCGCAAAGCGGTATCTTTGAAAGTGTGTGTATGGTAAATCCCAAGAAGGAGATTTACTGAATTTAATAAGTTATTACTAACTTATCTAGTATTATACTAACAATTATATACTAATGTCAACCATAAATTTGTATAATAATTGTATTAATTATTATTAATCTCCTTTAAATCCTCAATAGCATCCAAATTACCATTATCCGCCGCCTTATTAAGCCATTCTAATGCAATATCACTATCAAGCTTACAGCCCTCTCCGTTGCTATACATGCAGGATAGAAAATATTGGGCAGGAGCATAATCCTGCTTTGCCGACTTTTCCATAAGTTCAAATGCCCTGTCATAATTAATCTCACAGGCATATCCAAAATAGTGCATATATCCAAGATAATATTGACCGTAAAAATTATCCGCAAGAGCAGAAGCTTCAAATAAATCATAGGCTCCCTTGTAGTCCTGCTTACAGCCTAAGCCTTCAAGATACATATATCCAAGTCCGTATTGACCATACGGATCCTGTTGAACCGCAGACTTCTCATACCATCTGACAGCCTCTTTATAGTCCTTATCACAGCCTTCACCAAAAAAATATAGCTCTCCCAACCAGTATTGTCCATAGGAATGCCCTTGGCCCGCAGCCTTATAGAAATATTTATATGCCTTATCATAATCTATATCACAGCCTTCACCATAATAGCATGAATAGGCCAGATCAAATTGTCCGTTGGCACTTCCCTGCTCAGCAGAAAGCTCAAACCATTTTAATGCCTCCACATAATCCTGCTCACAGCCCTCTCCGAAGTAGTAGAGATTACCAAAGGCATCCTGCCCCTCAGCATATTCCTGCTCCGCAGAAAGCTTCAGCCATTTATATGCTTCATCATAGTCCATATCACAGCCTTCACCATATAAATATAGAGTACCAAGCCAGTATTGACCTTCGGCATTACCGTTATTCGCAGCCTTTGTAAACCATTCAAAAGCCTTTTCATAGCTTTGTTCGCATCCATCTCCATAATAGTTTAATATCCCCAGTTCAACCTGAGATAAATGATCCCCCTTATTTGCCGATTCTTCATACTCCAAGTAGATGAAGCTCTTAATTTGATTACCGAATTCTTCCAAAGAACAACCCACAAATATAAGTAAGGCCATAATTACAAGGATAATAATTCTATTTTTTCTGCTCTTTAACATAATAATCTCCTTTTAATTATTATATCATTTACTTAATTTTTTATAAAATTTATTTATTACATAAAACAGACCTTTTATTACATTAAAAAGAGGAATTCTTGGATTCCTCTAGTTTTAGAGGCAAATAATATAATCATTTCATAGTTATGCTCCACCTACTTATAAGATTTTACCTCAAAAATTGGACCCATTGTAGATAACTTATGTGAAAATAAGTTTTCTATTACTAAGACATTGAATTCTTCATCAGTTTTTAAAGCAAATAGCTCCAGTTGTTTTATCTTATTTATCTCATACTTATCTTCCTAAAATGTAAATTTAATTTTTACTCCTTTTCCCTTTAGTTACAAACATTTCTTGATCATTACATAAATTTAGAACTGCTTGAAAATATTTTTCTGAAAATATCTAAACGCGCTCAGGATTCTTTGGAGCATATAATCTTAACTAGAAACAATCGTTAAGCCCACTAAAGTGATAACCTTCAAATTAATTTTCCCACCTAGTTCTTTTGCAATTATAGGAACATCTCCAAAGCTTATATAAAAATTCAAATTTAGACAAAGCGTTAAAACCATCATCACAGTTAAATCAATTCCTTGCAATAATCCCATAAACACTCTATTGTGTAGATGCTTTCTATAGTCCCCTAGAACTCTGTCCGATACCACTGATTTTCCTTACCCCAACCACTTGCTCTACGGAGCCAGATAATTGTAGCATATCAACGTTCATTATTTCTTTCATTCAATTATATTGTTTAGTCGTTTTGTTCATCTCTTTTTATATTGGGTTCCAAATGAAAAGTAATTATACTTCCTTTACCAAAATAATCCTTCAACTGTTTTTCAATTGATTCAGAAACTTCATGTGCATAGTGTAATGAACTTGCTTCATCAAATAATAAATGTGATTCAATAACTACATTAGAGCCTACACGCCTAGTCCTTAAATGGTGAAAATCCAAGATTTCTTCCCTATTATTTAGTAAATTGAATATATATTCTATCTCATCTTTATTAAGGGATACTTCTAATAATTCATTGACTGAGGGCAAGATAATTTGAAAAGATACCTTTATAATAAAAACACTTACCACTATAGCCGCTATAGGATCAAATATTGTCCATTTATCTCCAAGGAAATATGCAACACTTATCCCTATAAGGGTTCCAATTGAAGAAAATGCATCTGATCGATGATGCCAACCATTGGCAATTACTGCCGGGGATTTTATTCTTTCACCAATATTTTTAGTGTATCGATATAATGTTTCCTTGAATATAATTGATAATATGGCTGCAATTATTGCAATCATTCTAGGGCTAGCTATTGTTTCACCTTTTATTAAAACTTCATAAATAGAAATCAACCCGTTTTTCATAATAGTATAACCTGCAAATAATAATGTCATACCAATAATCAACGTTGCAAATGTTTCATATTTACCATGCCCAAAATTGTGTTTTTCATCCGCAGGTTTATCCGTAAATCCGAAGCCTACTAAAACAACAATATCTGTAAAAAAATCTGTCATTGAGTGAATTCCATCTGCAAGCATTGCATTGCTTTTCCCAATTATACCAGCCATTATTTTAATTATTGTCAATATAGTATTTACAATAAAGCCAATCCATGTTACTTTTTTTGCTTCGTAACTTCGTTTTTTATCGTTTATTTCATAGTTGTACATATTAACACTCCTTAATTTAAAATTAATATAACAAATACTAACTCTTGTTTACACATTTCATTTATTAATTAATCATTTTCTCTTATTATAGTAAGAATACAAATAGCTCTTTAATATATCTATAGCTTTTGTTTCAATACCACTTTCAGCTATCAGTAAATCAAATTCATCCTGTAAACATTTCATTTCTTCCACCGCAACCATAGCATGCTTAGACATAGTAAGCTTAGCAAGTTCTCTACTCATTAAAGGCTTAAATATATGTACTAATAAAGCACTCGGCAACTTAAAATAGTTCAGCTTCATTGGTGTTACTGAGTAACCAAGAGATTTCAAAACATAGAAACCCTCTTTTATACCTTGAATCATTAAATTAATATCCTCAGAAGATTGTGATAACTCATAATTATTCCCATTATATTTATATAAAATATTCGCTATACATGTGACAATACTTACATGATATTTTTGCCAAGCATCCATGTTGCTACTATAAACTGATGGAATTCCTGCGTTATTAAAAGCTTTAATCAATCTTTTTACCCTTTGAGATTTCTTCCCATCATACTCACCAAATGTTGTAGTTTGAAAAAGTCTAATAATCCCATTCCCGACAAAATAGTTTACAACGCCTTCCACTCTTTCTCCACCTGCCGATGGGAAACCAATCATTATCCTTTCAGAACCTATCATCTTTCCCCATTCTTCATATCCCAGTGCATTATTAACAATAAAAACTATATTTGGTGAACAGTTTTTTTAAGCACATGCAGTATACTATTTACTTGTGTTTTTTGCATAACAATCATGATATAATCATAATAATCTTCCGGAGACAACTCCTTAATCACTTTCACTTTTGTAATCAAAGGAGCTTTTGTTTTTGCATCCTGTATTACCACACCCTGATTAATAATTTCTTTGTATCGATTTCCTCTAGCCAAAATCGTCACATCATTCCCTGAACTTTGCAATTTCGATGCAAAAATACTACCTATTACTCCGGCGCCACAGATAAGAACTTTCATTTAGCACATCCTCCTTATTAGAAATGTATATAAAAAAAACACAGCAGTGGAATATTACTGTCCCACAGATGTGTTTATACTCAATCTGCTGTCACTCATTGGTGACCCGGCCCCATGATCTTGGTGAGATTCATCGCCTGCTCAGTTTATTAAAAACGTATATTTCTTCATATATTAAACCTATATATATAATTTGTCAATATAAATTTCTAAAAACTCCTCTATAATAACCTTTACATCTACTTTTATGTAATTTGCATAGCAATACAAACTTACAGTTATCCAATCGGCACTTTTTTCTCAAATCATCGCCATCTCCGGTGAACAGATTTTCGCCTGTACCTTTGCAAAAACCTATTTGGTATAATGTATCTTAGTATTCCTAAACACATGCGACGTGACCGATACATACTAATTCATGTCGCTATTTAGAACATATCAGCCAATTCTAAAGCAAATATCCCTTGTTCACAGAAAAGTATCTACATGCATATTTTGCCCTAATCGTTAGTGGAAACATACCTAGTATTTATGCAAAACAAAACCAGCTTTATCGGTATCTGACCAAAGCTGGTTTGTCTGTATTATAAGAGGAATCCTTGGATTCCTCTTAATTTCCTTATTTACTGTTATACTTTTCAAGACCAAGTCTAATAAGTTCAACAGCCCTTCTCATATCCTCTTTCTTAAGAACATATGCAATTCTCATTTCATCTCTTCCAAGACCAGGAGTTGCATAAAAGCCCTCAGCAGGAGCATACATAACAGTTTCACCATTATCATCAAACTCAGTAAGAAGATATACAAGAAAATCCTCTGCACTGTCCACGGGAAGCTTAGCAGTCATGTAGAATGCACCACCCGGTTTTTCGCATACTACGCCCGGAATCTTCATAAGCTCTTCGTATGCGGCATCTCTTCTTCCCACATATTCAGCCTTGGCTTCTTCATAATATTCCTTAGGCAGTCTGTAAAGGGCAGCAGCACCCACTTGGTCAATTGTAGGAATACATAATCTACCCTGGGCAATCTTAAGCATTCCATCCAAATATTCCTTATTCTTAGATATTGCGCAACCAACCCTGGCACCGCAAGCAGAAAACCTCTTAGAAACAGAATCAATGATTATTATTCTGTCTTCATATTCCTTCATCATACCAAAGGAAGTAACTTCCCTTCCGTCATAGGCAAATTCTCTATATACTTCATCAGATAATATCCATAAATCATGCTCCTTAGCAAGCTCACAGATCATCTTCATTTCATCTTTAGTTAATACATTACCAGTAGGGTTACCGGGATTTAAGCAAACTATAGCTTTAGTCTTATCAGTAATTGCACTTTCTATTAATTCCTTCTTTGCATAATGATATCCATCCTCAGCCTTAGTTGTAATAGGTCTAACTTCACCTCCTGCGCACTTGGCAAAGGTATGGTAATTTGTATAGAAAGGTTCAGGTACCAAAACCTCATCACCTTCATTTAGTATAGTTAAGAATGTCATGATAAGGGCTTCGGAACCACCCATGGTAACCAGTACATCATCATTAACATAATCCATATCATACATCTTCATGTAATCCACTATGGCACTTCTAAGCGGCTCTATGCCTTGTGATTCTGCATATGCAATAACCTTGTTATCGAAATTTCTGATAGCTTCCATAAAGCACTCAGGAGTTTCGACATCCGGCTGACCGATGTTCAAATGGTATACCTTTTTCCCATCCGCCTCTGCCTTTTTACCCATCGGATTGAATCTTCTGATAGGTGAAAATTGCATAGCATTTACTCTGTTAGTTAGTTTCATATCAATTTCTCCTTTTTCACTATGAATACATTATTTTAACTCTTCATGAGAGCTTAAAACTATTTCATTGATGTCTATTATAGCACCTGTGTCAACCTTAGACAAATACATCAAATACTCAATATTGCCCTTAGCTCCCTTAACGGGAGAATAGGTTACACCCATGGGATATAGTCCGTTTTCTTCGGCATATATAAGTACCTTTTCTATCACCTGGGCATGGACAGTCTTATCCCTTATGATACCGTTTTTACCCACCTGATCTCTTCCCGCTTCAAACTGAGGCTTTACAAGACAGATTATCTTTCCGTCATCATTTAAAACCTCCTTGGCCACAGGAAATATTAAATTTAATGATATAAAGGACACATCAATGGATATAAAGTCTATCCCTTCTGTAATGAGATTGTAATCCAAATATCTCACATTCGTTTTTTCTAAATTAACAACCCTTTCATCAGTCCTTAGCTTATAGTCCAGCTGTCCGTAGCCAACATCTATGGCATACACCTTCCTTGCACCGTTTTGCAGCATACAATCGGTAAAGCCCCCGGTGGATGCTCCAATATCCATGCATACCTTATCCTTAAGATAGATGCCATAAAGCTCCATAGCCTTTTCAATCTTAAAACCACCCCTACTCACATAGGGACATTCTTCCCCCTTAACAGTAATTTCCACATCCTGGGGAAATGTGGAACCGGGTTTATCCTCCCTGTTACCGTTAATGAAAACAAGTCCTGCCATAATAGTTCTTTTTGCCTTATCCCTGGATGCTGCCAGTCCATTGTTAACAAGAAGTACATCTAGTCTCTCTTTTTTCAAAATACTCCATAGCTCCTTTCACTATTTGGTCACCGGTTAATCCCAGCTCCCCTCTGAGTAATTCGACACTTCCCTGTTCAATAAACTTGTCAGGCAAGCCCATACAAATAACTTCTTTGTCAGTATTAGCCTTGAGCCTTTCTCCAAAGCCTCCCGATAACACATTGTCCTCAATGGTTATTAAAAGCTTTGACTCCACTAATATATCTTTAATAGGCTTAATCACGCCTATGTTAATGACTCCCGCATCTATTCCCATATTATTCAGTTTTTCCATGGCATCAATGGCAATATCAAGCATATTACCCACAGCCAATATTGTCACATCCCTACCACTTTTAAGCAGTATATTCTCTCCGTTAAATTTTTTAAGCCTTAGATGATTAGCTTCCGCGCTTCCCCTTGGATACCTTATGGCAACGGGTCCATTAATTAAAACCGCATATTCCATCATTTCCTCCAGCTGATGCATATCACAAGGTGCCAATACCGTCATATTAGGAATCATGGATAAGTATGATAAATCATATTGACCGTGATGAGTCTCCCCATCAGCCCCCACAAGACCCGCCCTGTCCACTGCAAAAATAACATGTAGATTCTGTAGGGCTACATCCATAATTATCTGATCAAAGCTTCTCTGCAAAAATGTGGAATAAATGGTAACAAAAGGAATTTTTCCTGCCCTGGCAAGCCCCGCCGCATAAGTCACCCCATGGGGCTCTGCAATACCCACATCAAATACCCTGTCAGGAAACCTGTCATGCATAGGCTTTAATCCCGTAGCCACTCCCATGGCCGCAGTAATTGCCACAATATCCTTATTATCCTCGGCCATTTTCAAAAGCTTCTTACCAAAAACCTTGGAAAAAGAATTGCTTTCAATACTGTTGGGCTTTCCCGTTTCCTTATCAAAGGCAGATATCCCATGGAATCTGTTGGGATACTTTTCAGCCCAATAATATCCCTTGCCCTTTTTGGTAATAACATGTATTAATACTGGACCCTTTATCCTGTTGGCTATTTCCATGGCCTCTATCAGCTTCTTAATATCATGTCCGTCTATCGGGCCTATGTATTTGACCCCCATCTCCTCAATAATAATGCCGGAGCTGAACATGGAATATTTTAGCAGTTCCTTTTTTGTACTTATGGATTTACTTAAACTGTTACCAACTACAGGAACATTATCCAAGAAATTCTTTACACTATCCTTAGCCAATTGATAATCATCACTGCTCCTAAGTCTGTTTAAATGTAATGAAAATCCTCCGATATTTTTAGAAATCGACATCCCGTTATCATTAAGAATGATTTTCATATTGGTTTTGGTATTACCAATGTTATTTAAAGCCTCATAGGCCATGCCTCCCGTCATGGAACCATCACCTATTACAGCTATAACATCGTAATCATCATTGTCTAAATCCCTTCCCGTGGCAATACCAAAGGCAGCACTAATTGATGTGGTGCTGTGACCGGTTTCGAAAATATCATGTTCACTTTCCTTGGTCTTTGGAAAACCACTAAGTCCCTTAAATTGCCTAAGGGTATCAAAATCCTTGGCTCTGCCGGTTAATATCTTATGCACATAAGCCTGATGCCCCACATCGAATATTATTTTATCCCTTGGGGAATTATAGACCCTATGAAGAGCTATCGTAAGCTCCACCACTCCAAGATTAGAAGCCAAATGACCACCGGTTTTTGAAACCGCATCTATTAAAAAGCTCCTTATTTCATCCGACAAAATGTCCATTTCATGAACATCCATCTTCTTTATCTTATCTATTAAATTGTCATCATACAAATCTATTTTCATTATTTAGTTCTTTCCTTTAAACCCAAAGCCAAATCCCTGAAAATTTCAGCATTATCATAATAGCAGGCAATAGGTTCAATAGCCTTATTCACAAGCTCATCAAGCTTTGCATAAGCAGCATCAAGACCATGAAGACTTACATAGCTGTTCTTTCCCCTTTGACTATCCATATGAGTCTTTTTGCCCAGCTCCTCTTCATTTCCCACAATATCCAATATGTCATCTGAAATCTGATAAGCAAGACCGAAATTCTCGGCAAACACAGTAAGCTTCTCAAAGGTAACATCATCCGCCCCGGCCAAATATAGGCCGGCTCTTATGGCCGCAACGATCAAAGCCCCGGTTTTATTAATATGAATATAGTCAAGCATCTCCTTAGAGCACGCCTTATTCTCATTTTCAATATCAGAAGACTGACCGGCTATCATTCCCCTAAGGCCCGAGCCCTTGGCAATGGAAAGCCCAGCATTTATCCTGCACTTAAGACAATCGGGAGTATCAAAATAGTAAATCATATCCCTTTGCATAACCTCATAAGCAGTATTTAAAAGAGCATCCCCGGCAAGTATAGCCATGCCTTCCCCAAACACCTTATGATTAGAAGGCTTCCCCCTTCTTAAATCATCATCATCCATAGCAGGAAGATCATCGTGTATTAAAGAATAGGTATGAATATATTCCAAAGCACAGGCATAAGGCAGCGCCTTTTTTATATCTCCCCCGGCAAAATCAACAGCCGCAAGCAAAAGTACGGGTCTTACCCTCTTACCTCCGTTTGATATACTGTATTTTATTGCATCGTAAAGAGTCTCACTTTTACTATCAACAAAAGGTATAAAATCCATGATGTGTTCTTCAACATAATCATAATATTCCTTGTAACTATCCATCATTTTCTTCCACCTCTTTCTCATAAACCTCAATCTTTTGAGTAGCATTTTTTAGTACTTCATTGCAGTATTTATACTCACTCATGCCAATTTCAAACTGCTTCAAAGCTTCAGCAATACTGGTTTTATCATCCTTAATTTTATCCGCCGCATTCTTTAGATTATTAAGCGATTCTTCAAAAGTTTTTTCTTTCAAAGTTAACCCCTTTCCTTGGAAATTATCATAGCCTTAGCCATTCCATCCTTCATTTTTATATCATATACCTTTTTTAAAGATAAGTCATCAATAGATTTCAAAGTTAGCATATTTTCGTCTAATATTAAACTGTATCCCTTGCTTAAAATATTTTCCGGGTTATTCTCATCAAGAATTGCCCTTAAATTGTCAATATTTCTCTCGTAGGTAAGTATCCTGTTTTTTAAATTAAGATGCATAAGATTAATATATGAAGCTGCCCTTTCCCTGTTTAAATCCCTTAGATTCTTAAGAGAAATCACCATGCCATTTATTAACTGATATAGTTTATCAGTTAACTCTTTTTCATCATAAACAGAGATATTTGCAGCAGCAGTGGGAGTCTCAGCCCTTACATCCGCAACAAAATCCGCGATGGTAAAATCCGATTCATGACCAACAGCAGATATAATCGGTATTTTTGATTCAAATATGGCCATGGCAACCCCCTCGTCATTAAAACAAGACAGGTCCTCCTTAGAGCCACCGCCCCTACCCACTATCAAAACATCTATGTCATTTCTTTTATTGGCCTCACGAATATTATTTATTATGCTTTTGGGCGCTTCACTTCCCTGAACTATGGTGGGGAAAATGAGGATATCCACAACACTGTTTTTTTCGGTTATTATTCTTTTTATATCTTCCACGGCAGCGCCGGTATTAGAAGTAATAACCCCTATTTTCTTTGGGAATTCCGGCAGAGGCTTTTTTATTTCCCTGTCAAACAAACCCATTTTTTCAAGCTTTTCCTTAAGTTCGTAAAAGGATTTAAGTAAATCCCCATCACCCATTTTCTTTATATTCTTGACACTGATGGAATAGGAACCATTTTTGTTATAAAGGTTAATGTCCCCAAATAAAAGGACCATATCCCCTTCCCTAAGCCTGTCTTTAAGTCTATCGGCATTGCTCTTCCACATGCTGCAATTGACCTTACCCTCATCATCAATCAATGAAAAATATATATGTCCCGTCTTATGATAATTAAGTCCGGAAATCTCCCCCTTAACATACATGTTGTTTAATAAGGGGTCTGTTTTTAAAATTCTACCTATATATCCGTTTAATTGGGAAACCGAAATAGCATTAGGCATATTTTTCTCCTCCCAACAGGGCTATACCCACGGCATTATCAGATGACAAAGCAGGATCACCAAAATATATATTCTTGCTTGATTTAAAATCCACATATTTTCTTAAAAATTCACTGGAGGAAACTCCCCCCGTAAACACAAAATCATCCACACGGTATTTGACACTAAGGTAATCCGTTAAATTTACCATGAGGTCACCTAGGGTCTTAAAAAGGCCCGGTACTATTGCCTTACCCAAATTGGTATCAAGTGATCTTAAGCACTGGGCTTCAAGACCGGACAGATTAAAATATCCATCCGTAATTTTAACGCCGGTGGGATTTAATACTATTTTATCCCTAACTGCAATTTCATCCATGCTTTTACCCGAAGGAAAATCAAAGCCAAGCCTCACACCTATTCTGTCAATCAGCTGTCCTAAGGAAATATCCCTGCTGCCTCCCACTATTTCCATGTCCTGATCTTTAATTAACAGGGCCTCGGAAGTACCACCGCTTAGATGATAGGCTATATATCTACCGGGATTGGAAAGCTTTAAATAATTTGATACAGCCTTAATATGACCCTCCTGATGGGAAAATCTAAAGAGAGGTACCCCTAAGGCTGCCGACGATATTACTGCGGCATTTTCCCCCACTCTAAATACGGGCATATATGAGCCGGAAACAGGTCTTGGTTTATCGGAAACAGCTACGGCAATAATATTAGCCCGTATTTCTTCATTTTTCATGATCTTTTCCATCATCCCCGGCAAATCATTGGAATGATAAAAAAAAGCTTCCGACTGTCTAAGTCCCTTTTCTCCCTTTTTTACCTCCAAAAGCTTTGAATCATTAACTATTATATTTCCTTCCAAATCAGTAACAGCAACAGATGTTTTGTAATTGGAAGTATCTATTCCCAGTATATATTTCTTCATATTTGTTTATTTCTCACAACACTGCCTAAAAGCGCATTAATATATTTATTTGCATTATCACTGCCATATTTCTTAACAAGCTCCACTGCTTCATTTATGGCAACCGCATCGGGAACATCATCAATGTACATTATTTCACATATGGCAACCCTTAGAATCGCCAAATCCGTTTTGGCAATTCTTTCTATCTTTCTTGTCTTGCTGTTGGCTTCTATAAGAATATCAATATCCTCTTTATGAAGCTTAATGGCCTCTAATATTTCAATAGCCCTATTATTATTTTTATATCTTTCGGTCATTTCATTTAGAGTAACATTCCTATGGTCATAATCATTATTTGCATCCATTTGAAAAACCATCTTCATGGCAAGTTCCCTTGCATCCCTTACATTATCTCTTCCCATATCTATTTTTCAACGCCCTCTACATTAATATTTACAGCTTCAATCAAAATACCCGTATTAGCCTCTATGACCTCTTTTACCTTGTTTTGAATTTCAAAGGCAACCTGAGGAATATTAACCCCAAATTTAACCACGATGTGAACATCTATAGTAGCAGTACCGTCACCTCTGCTTATCTTGATCCCTTGATTTACTGTTTCCCTTCCCAAAATATTTTTGGAAAAGCTCTCGGTTATGCCCCCCACTAATCTGGTGACCCCCTCTATTTTAGCAATTTCATCAGAAGCATATTGTATAATGACTTCATCCTCTATGACAATATCACCATATAGCTCTTTATCCATTGTACTCCTCCTTGTTATCGATTATAAGTTTTACCTTCTCTATTCTTCTGTCCTTAACACTTACAATATTAAACTCATAATTATCATAATACATAGGTACATATTCCACATCCTCTTCGGGAATTTCCCCAAGCATATCTATTATGAAGCCTCCTATTGTCTCACTATTGTCCGATTCCAATTTAATCTGCAATTCATCATTTATATCATCAAGGTCAACATTACCGTCAATCAGATATGTATTATCATCAATTCTTTCGATAACATGCTGTACCTCATCATATTCATCATCAATATCTCCCATTATCTGTTCGATAATATCTTCAATGGATACTATACCGCTGAAGCCGCCATACTCATCAATTAATATGGCCACATGCTGTTTTTCCCTTTGAAGCTCCACCAACAAGGAGTCTATATTCTTTGTCTCCGGCACAAAATATGCCTTTCTTAATATGTCCCTTATATTTACATTTTCAAAGCCATTATCCCTGGCCTTGATCAAATAGTCCTTGATATGAAATATCCCTATTATATTATCCGTATCATTTTCACATACGGGTATTCTGGAATATCTAAGCTCCATCAGCTCATCTATATATTCCTCCACGGGATCACTTATATCAATCATAAACACATCCGTTCTAGGTGTCATAATCTCATGGGCAAGCATGTCATCAAAGGCAAAGATGGAATTGATCATCTTCTTTCCCTCTTCTTTTATCTCTCCGCTTTTTTGACCCTTGTCAAGCATGGACATTACCCTATCTTCGGAAAACACATTGTCATCCACATTGATATCTTTTCTCATCATCCTAAGAAGCAGGTTTGCAATACCCAGGGTAAAATATACCAAAGGCATGGTAACACTAACCAAAAACATCTGAAATCCCGCATATTTTATGGAATACTTTATACTATCCTGAGCCGCAAGCTTTTTAGGCAAAAATTCACCGAAGACCAAGAATAAGAGCAGATATGATATAAGTATTAAAGCTTACGCCACAATATCATTCATTGGGATAACCACATTTAGGATTATTGTAATATTTGCTATATTAACAAAAACCGCAACAACCTTATTTGCATAATGATACTTCGAAGGCTTTTCCACCAGTATATCAACTCTTTTGGCTGCGGTATTACCCTCAGCTATCATCTCATCTATTAAACTCTTGTTTGCCGTATCCAATGCTCTTTTTGAAATAACCGTCATACCATATATTATGGTCATTAAGATTATTAAAACCAGGTATATGAGTAAACTACTCGGGTCCGATGACATTTATATCACTTCCTTTTCTTTTCTTAAAATATATCCTTTATCGAATTTCCTACCAAAGTTAATTTTTAATATTTCCTTGGGATGAGGCGCACTTAAAATGCTTTCATCATCCTTATTATACATTTTTTCCACAATATATTCAAAGTGTCCCTCTGAAGGTCCGAATATTTCTATTTTATCCCCCACACCAAACTTATTTCTCTGCTCAATTATATTAAAGCCCGTGTCCTCATCATAGCCCATTATAACCCCTATAAAATCATGGGTTCTGGAATATGCACTGGTCAAATAGTTTTGATCCTTGTTATCGGGCTTATGGAAATAAAAGCCGGTGGTAAATTCTCTGTGGGAAGCCTTTTCCAGCTCCTTTAGAAGGTATTCATCCACTTGGTAATTCTCCCGGTCCTTAAGATAATTATCAATGGCCAGTCTGTAGGCTCTGACAACCGTGGCAACATAATACATGCTTTTCATTCTTCCTTCGATTTTGAAAGACTTAATACCCGAATCAATAAGCTCCGGTATGTGATTTATCATACATAAATCCCTGGAATTCATTATATATGTACCCCGGGCATCCTCCTCAATCGGGTAGTACTCCCCGGGTCTTTTTTCCTCCACCAAGGAATAATTCCACCTGCAGGGATGGGCACACTGCCCCCTGTTGGCGTCCCTTTCTATCATAAAATTGGATAAAAGGCATCTTCCGGAATATGAGATGCACATGGCCCCGTGTACAAAGGCTTCCAATTCAATATCATCACTAACATTTTTTCTTATTTCCAAAATCTCATCCATGGTGAGTTCCCTCGCCAGCACCAGCCTTTTTACCCCCTGCTTCTTCCAAAAATTAGCAGTAGCATAATTGGTCATATTGGCCTGGGTACTAAGATGAATTTCGCCATTTGGAATTATTTCCTTAAGTATATCCATAACCCCGGGATCAGATACTATATAGCCGTCTATTTTAAGTTCTTTAATACTATTTAGATATTCCTTAAGCATAGGGACATCCTCATTATGGGCATATATATTTAAAGCCAAAAAGCCTTTCTTTCCCCTTTCGTGGGCATAGCTTAGGCCTTCTTTTATTTCCTCTATTGACATATTACCGGCACTTGCCCTAAGACTAAAAAGCTCACCGCCAAAATATACCGCATCTGCACCGTAATCAATGGCAGTTTTTAATTTTTCCAAATCCCCCGCGGGAGCCAGTAGTTCAATTTCATTATTCATCAAGCTTAGTTATTGCAAGACCATCCCCACAGCTTAGTATGGCCGTGGAAAGATCTTTCCTTTCATTAAGATAGTTTAAATACTCTCTCATTTTTTTAATATTACTTTTATGTCTCCTGTTAATATCATAGGAATCATCTGCAGTGGAAGCCTTTAAAAGTACATTATCGGATATTATAACGGCTCCCCTTTTACATTTCTTTATAGACATATCAAAGAATTCCCTATAATGACTTTTTGCCGCATCTATAAATACCAGGTCAAAGGTATCACTAAGAGATTCTATTACTTCCCTGGCATCTCCCTGATATATATCGATATCATAGCCCATGGAAATCATGTTTTCCTTGGCGATTTTCGCCATATCTTCATCCTTCTCCAAAGTAACTATCTTAGCATCCTTTAATACCTCTTTAAACACCATGGAAGAATAACCCACCGCAGTGCCTATCTCCAAAACGGACTTGGGCTTTAGTATTTTAAGGAAGTTTATGAGATAAGTCTCCGTTTCCTTAAGTATTATCGGAACTCTTTCTTCTTCAGACCTTTCCCGAAGATTTTTAAGGTCTTCGGTCAAAGGTCTGTAAAATCCATTTATATATTCAGTTACTTTATCATTCGTTATGTTCATTCTCGTATTCTTCCAACGCATCATTATATAGGGCTTTATCCATCAAGAAATCATTATAGTCGGAACTGAAATTATGAGTTCCGTCAAGCTTCTCACTTACAACAAAATACAGGTAATCCGTACTTGCAGGATATAGGGCGGCCTCTATTGCACTGGCACCGGGAGAACCTATTGGTCCCGGAGGAAGTCCCTGGTGTATATAAGTGTTGTAGGGAGATTCAATCTGAGTATCCGCCGTTGTCAATCTGGTCTTTTGTTCACCTAATATGTACTGAACCGTAGAACACATCTGAAGCGGCATACCCAGTTCAAGTCTGTTGTATATTACACTGGCAACCTTCGGCCTGTCCTCTTCATGCTTGCATTCCCTTTCAATTATTGAAGCCACGGTAATCACCTCATTTATGGTGAGTCCCAGCTCCTTGGCTCTTGCCTTATATTCATCGGTAAACACTATATCAAACTGATTAAGCATGGTGGTAATAATCTGCTCTTCACTGGCGCCATAGGCCAATTGATAAGTATTCGGGAAAAGGAAGCCCTCCAAATGATTCTTATTATCCTGGGCGGATTCAAGAAAATCAAACTGAAAATCCCCTTCCTCCAAAAGCGTCACGAAGGTTTCTTTGTTTATCAGGCCTTCATCCGAAAGCTTATCGGCCACCTGATATATGGTTAGTCCTTCAGGTATTGTGAATGCAAAGGTTTCCACCTGACCGTTAACTATGACACTGCCTATTTCTGTCGGCGTCATGGAAGGGGATAAAGAATATACCCCTGCCTTATATTCACCATCATAACGATTCAATTTAGAAAGTATTTTAAAGTTTCTGACACTTTCAATAAGTCCCTCTTCGTATAGGGTGTTTGCTATGCCCGTAGTGCTGGAGCCCTGTTCTATGGTAACCACTTTATATGTTGTATCATCAGCATTTAAAGGGTTATTAATACCCATGAGAAGAAGATAGGCTCCCAGGCCCAAAACTATGATTAATAATATAACAACCTTTATAATATTTTTCATCTTTACTTCCTTTATTTAGATCTACCTAAGTAAGTTCCCGTTCTTGTATCTATTTGAATCTTTTCACCCTCTTCGATGAATATAGGGACCTGTATAACCGCTCCGGTTTCCACAGTAGCAGCCTTAGTTACGTTTGTGGCGGTATCACCCTTTACTCCCGGTTCTGTTTCTGTTACAACCAAATCAACGAAATTAGGAGCTTCCACCATGAAGGCCCTATTCTTATAGAATTTGATAGTTGCCTCATCGTTTTCCCTAATGTACTTCATGGCTTCTTCCACCTGTTCTTCCATAAGAGGAACCTGTTCGTAAGTCTCCTGGTCCATGAAATAGTATAATTCCCCGTCGTTATAAAGATATTGCATTACCTTTGTTTCAATGTGTGCCTTTGGGAACTTATCATTGGGATTAAAAGCTTCTTCCCTGGTGGCACCGGTTAGTATGTTTCTGTATTTTGTTCTTACAAAAGCAGCACCCTTACCCGGTTTAACATGTTGAAAGTCCAATACCACATGAGGTTCTCCATTAATTTCAAATGTCATACCTTTTCTAAAATCACCTGCATAAATCATTTCTCGTCACTCCTTATATATATTATTTATTAAAGCTGATATTTACAGTCTCAGCTAGTATTTCATAAACATCCTTCATCATTATTGAGAATCTTGCCTCCGCCTGCATATATTTGGCAGCCAGGGGATTAGCCACAATCAATTGATACATGCTTTGTATCTGCTGCATAAGCTCATTATCCGGAGCTTCTCCGGACATTTGTCTGGCCTGGAACTGGAATTGCTTCTGCTGAAAGTCCTTTAGGGAATTGGCCAAATCAGGATCCTTGTCCACTTCCTTTTTCAGCTCGTCAAATTCCTTGTATTCTCCGCTCTCCTTTATGGCCGCCGCCAATTTATGGGCCTCTTCATATACATTCATAATTTCCTCCTAAACCTCCATAAATATGGGAAGTATCATGGGACTTCTCTTTGTTTTAGAGAAGATATATCCCTTAAGATCCGCCCTAACCTTATTTTTAACGGCATTTCTGTCTCTAATGCCTTCGTCCTGACACTTTAATATTGCTTTTTCCACCACTTCCGTGGCCTCATTCATAATAGCGGAATTCTCCCTTACATAAACAAAGCCTCTGGAAACAAGATCAGGTCCTGCCAATAAATCCCCCGTATTGGAATCTATGGTGGCAACTGCAATTATCAAGCCGGATTCACTTAATACCTTCCTGTCCCTTAAAACAACATTTCCCACATCACCTATTCCGTATCCGTCCACAAGTATAGCTCCTGCGGTAACGGCATTTTTTTTATGAGTGGCTCTGTTACCATTCACTGTCAAGGCGTCACCGTTTGACATTACAAAGACCTTACTCTTATCCATACCTAGGCCTATTGCCAACTCAGCATGGGCATTCAAATGTCTGTGTTCTCCATGAACAGGTATGAAGTATTTTGGTTTAACCAAGGTGTGCATAAGCTTTAATTCTTCCTTGCACGCATGTCCCGATACATGTATATCCATAATATCCGACTGAATTACCTCAACACCCTTTTCATAAAGTTTATTTACTACATTTGTTACGGTCTTCTCATTACCCGGCACGGGAGTGGATGAAAACAGCACCACATCCCCCTTTTTCAGCTTCACAGCCTTATGCTCATCGTTTGCCATTCTGGTAAGGGCTGACATGGGTTCTCCCTGGCTACCCGTAGTAACTATGAGTAGGTTTTTATCCGGTATGTTCTTTATCTTTTTAACATCCACAAAGGATTCCCTTGGCAAATTAATGTAGCCCAATTCCTTAGCTAATTTTATTACATTTTCCATGGAGCGTCCGGATATTGCTATCTTCCTTCCGTGATTTATGGCAGATTCCATTATCTTTTCTGCCCTTCTTAGGTTGGAAGAAAATGTTGCTACTATTATTCTTTTTTCCGTTTTGTCCAGTATTCCGTCAATTGTCTTTGTGACCACAGCCTCTGTAGGGGTAAATCCCGGCCTTAATGCATTGGTGCTGTCTGCCATAAGTACATCAACACCTAAAGCCCCCAGCTGGGCAAATCTCGCAAGATCTATTACCTCATTATCAACAGGGGTATAATCCACCTTAAAATCTCCCGTATGTATTAAATTGCCCCCGGGACATTTGATATGGAAGGCCAGGGCATCCGCAATACTGTGATTTGTTCTGATAGCTTCTATTTTGAAGCTACCCAATTCAAACTGCTCCCCGGACTCTATTACATTTAGCTGGGCATTCAGCTTGTATTCCTTGAGCTTATTTGTAATAAGTCCCACAGTAAGCTTAGTGCCGTATATCGGTACATTTATATCCTTTAGAAGATAAGGTATACCTCCGATATGATCCTCGTGTCCATGGGTAATTATAAGGCCTTTAATCTTTTCCATATTTTCCTTTAAATAGGAAAAATCAGGTATTACCACATCCACCCCAAACATCTCGTCTTCCGGGAAGGTAAAACCACAATCTATCATGAGTATTTCATCCTTATACTCTATTAAGGTTATGTTCTTACCTATCTCTTTAAGTCCACCCAAAGGAACTATTCTGAAGCTTTCCCTTTGGTCACCCTTTCTTCTTTGTTTGTTTCTGTTATTTTGTTTTTTAGTTTGTTGTCCCATAAATTATTTAGACAACCTATTTTACGACAAGATTAACAAGCTTATTGGGAACTGCTATAACCTTAATTACTTCTTTCCCTGCAATTAAATCCTTTATCTTATCGCTTTCTAAAGCTGCCTCTATCATTACCTCCTTTTTGGTATTATTTTCCAAAGCCAATCTTTCCTTGACTTTTCCGTTAATCTGGACAACTATTTCAACTGTATCCTTTACAAGGGCCTTTTCTTCGTACGTAGGCCATTTTACCTTGCATAGTCTTTCCTTCTCTCCAACGCCTTGCCACATTTCTTCAGCAATATGCGGCACAAACGGAGAAAGCACTATAATAAGCTCTTTTACTGCCTTATCCATAAGGGGAACATTGATTGTTTCAATCTCCTTATACTTATAGAGCTCATTAACAAGCTCCATTATAGAGCTTATGGCTGTGTTGAAATTGAATCTGCCTCCGGCATCTTCAGTCACCTTCTTAACGGTTGCATTGAGAGCATAGTTTAATTCCTTGTCATCCTTTGATTTAATTTCGATGTCGTTATCAACGCTCTCATCTTTTATATCGTTTACATATTCATAAACCAGTCTGTACACTCTGTTTAGGAACCTAAAGCTTCCCTCAACTCCTGTATCCGACCAGTCAAGCTCTTTGTCCGGCGGCGCCGCAAACAAGATAAATAACCTTGCGGTATCAGCACCGTATTTTTCCAGTATTTCCTCGGGACTTACTACATTTCCCAAAGATTTACTCATTTTTTTGCCATCCTTATTTACCATTCCCTGGGTAAGCAGGTTCTTAAACGGTTCCTCATAGTCCACAAGACCCAAATCATAAAGCACCATTTCAAAGAATCTCGCATAAAGAAGGTGGAGTATGGCATGTTCCACCCCTCCTATGTATTGGTCAACCTCCATCCAGTAATTGGCCTTCTTTTTATCGAATATTTCCTTTTCGTTTCTCGCATCACAATATCTTAGATAATACCAAGAAGAGTCAAGGAATGTATCCATTGTATCCATTTCCCTCACGGCTTTACCACCACATTTTGGGCAGGTGGTTTCGCCGAATGTTTTTGAAGTCTTAAGGGGTGATTCTCCCTTACCTGTGAATTCCACATCCGTAGGTAGTTTAACCGGTAGGTTTTCTTCCTTCTCCGGAACCCATCCGCATTTCTCACAGTAAATCATAGGTATCGGTGTACCCCAATATCTTTGTCTTGAAATAAGCCAATCCCTCAGCTTATAGTTTGTGGTCTTTTCCGCAATACCCTTGCTTTCCAAATCCGCAATTATTTTTTCAATGGCTTCTTTGTTGTTCATTCCGTTGTATACACCGGAATTTATCATGGTCCCCTCTGCTACAAAGGCTTCCTTTAGATCATTGATATCAACATTTTCATCATCGGAATCCACTACCGGTATAATGTCTAGACCAAATTTCTTTGCAAATTCAAAGTCCCTTTCATCATGGGCAGGTACCGCCATAATAGCTCCCGTACCATAATCCATCATAACATAATCGGAAATATATATGGGTACCTTTTTGCCGTTTACGGGATTTATTGCATTGGCACCTATATATAGACCGGTCTTTTCCTTTGTGGTTGATGATCTTTCTATTTCAGACAGATGTTCAACTTCGGACAAGTATTTCTTTACATCATCTTCGTAAGATGTGCCCTTAGTTAGCTCCTTAACATATGGATGCTCCGGAGCCAGTACCATATATGTTACACCAAACAAGGTATCCGGCCTTGTTGTAAATATTCTCATTTTTTTATCAAAGTTTTCAATTTCAAAATCCACCTCAGCACCGGTGGACTTACCTATCCAGTTCTTTTGCATAACCTTGACCTTGTTTGGCCAGCCCTCAAGCTTATCCAAATTATCCAAAAGTCTGTCAGCATAATCGGTGATTTTGAAGTACCATTGGGATAAATTCTTTTTACCCACCTGGGTTTTACATCTCTCACAGCAGCCATCCACCACCTGCTCGTTGGCAAGCACCGTCTGACAGCTTGGGCACCAGTTTACCGGATTTTCCTTTTTATATGCCAAGCCCTTGTTAAAGAACTGTATGAATATCCATTGCATCCATTTATAGTAATCTTCCTTGCAAGTGGCCACTTCCCTGTCCCAGTCATAGCTAAGACCCAACTGATTTAGCTGTCTTTTCATCTCTTCAATATTTGATGTTGTCCAAATATCAGGATGTATATCATTTTTTATGGCCGCATTTTCCGCAGGTAGTCCAAAAGAGTCCCAACCCATGGGATGTAGCACATTATATCCGTCCATGGTCTTAAATCTGGCTATAACATCTCCTATGGAATAGTTCCTCACATGTCCCATGTGTAGTTTTCCCGAAGGGTATGGGAACATCTCCAATACATAGTACTTTTCCTTATCATAGTCCTCTAAAGTTTTGAAGTCCTGTTCATCTTCCCAGACCTTCTGCCATTTTTTTTCAATCTCACCAAAATTATACTTTTCCTGCATCTCTTAATCCTCACATTTTATTATATTACAGTCACCCCAAACCTTCTCGATGGAATACATTTCCCTCATTGAAGGTGTAAATATATTAACAATTATATCACCATAATCCATAAGAACCCATCCTGAGCCTTTTTTACCCTCTACGCTCTTTGGCATAAGTCCGTTTTCTGCAAACTTGTCATAAATTTCATCGGATAATGTATCCATCTGCCTTTGATTGGCAGCAGTAGCATTTACAAAATAGTCCGCAAAAGAAGATTTTAAAGCAATATCAATCATATTAACATCCAAAGCCTTTTTGTTTAACAGTATCTCCGCTGCAAGTTTAGCCAGTTCATTACTTCCCATTAATTTCCTCCTTTAATATATATTCCTTAGCCTTTAAGGTATCCTCATCCAGATAATCACCTTTAAGCTTTACCCTTTCAATGGTACTTTCAATAATTTTTAAACAGGCCAAGTCAATGTCCTTAAAGGCCAAATCCCTTAGTGCCTTCACACCTTCATAGTCCCTGTTTACTTCCACGGCATCCGCCACATAAATTATTTTATCCATGAGCGTCATACCGTATCTTAAGGTGGTGTGATACCTGACCGCATCTAAAATCTCTTCATCAAGTATCCCGAATTTTTCTTTCATAATCTCTGCCCCCACCTTTCCGTGGCTCAGATTAGGTTTACCTATAAGGTAATTTGGTAAATTATAGTATACCACATAGCTGTCCAGTATACTGTCCTCAAAACATTTGGCCAAATCGTGGTATTTGGCTGCTATTCTTACCTTTTCTTCATCGGCGCCATATGTCTTAGCAAGCTTTAATGCCATATTAAGCACACCTTCAGTATGCATAAGCTTTTCCGGCGTCAGATTATTTAAAAGATATTCATCTATAGAGTTTGTGTTCATTAATATAGTCTATAACAGGTTTTACCAGATATTTGTCAACATCTTTACCCGTCTTTAATGCCTTTCTAAGCTCCGTGGCTGATATGTCCACCAGCTTGTTATTTAAAACATATATATCCGAGGAATATATCTCCCTGTATCTCTTAATATGTTCATTTGTTACATCTGATGAAACCCCGGGTCTGTTTCCCACAATAAAGGAAAAATCCCTCAGAAGTTCCTTCCCCTTGTACCATTTCTCCAGCTGAATAAAGGAATCATCCCCCATAACAAAATATATTTTGCCATCTATCATTTCCCTTAGCTCCCTTAAGGTATCAAAGGAGTATGAAATATCCTTCTTCTTGATTTCGTAATCGGAAACCTTAAGCTTATCATCCCCTTCTATGGCCGCCCTTATCATGTTTAATCTATGCTCTCCCAATGTGTATTCCAAATCCCTTTTGAAGGGCTGTATATAGGCGGGCAAAAAGATTAATTCCTGAAGCTCCATTTCATTAACGGCACTTTTAGCAAGACTTAAATGTCCCTTATGCAAGGGATCAAATGTCCCCCCATATATGCCTATTCTATTCATCTATCTTGATACCAAGCTCAATCAGCTGTTCTGCCGGAGCAAAAGCCGGAGCTTCACTTACCATGCATTCGGCATTTTGGTTTTTAGGAAAAGCAATTACCTCTCTTATGCTGGTTTCGCCAATGAGCAGCATAACCAGTCTGTCCAGTCCATAGGCAAGACCTGCATGGGGAGGTACACCGTATTTAAAGGCTTCAATCAAAAATCCGAATTTTTCTTCGCATTCCTCATCACTTAGCCCCAGTATCTTAAACATTTTTGCCTGCAAATCCTTATCATGTATTCTTATGCTTCCACCGCCCAGTTCAACACCGTTTAATACTATATCATAGGCATCGGCATTTACCTTAAGGGGATTTTCATCCAAAAGATGAATCTCATCAGGCTTTGGCTGAGTAAACGGATGATGCATGGCCTTCATATCACCGTTTTCTTCATCCCCCTCAAACAAAGGAAAATCCGTAACCCAAAGAAATTCAAAGATATTATCATCCAAAAGTCCTAATTTTGAAGCCAGGTGCCTTCTCAAAAATCCCAACGAATCAAAGACCACCTTGGCTTTGTCGGACACTATCAGTATTAAATCATTTGTTTTGGCAGAAAATATAGCTGCTATTTCTTTAAATTCATCATCTGTAAAGAATTTATTTACCGATGAATTAAATCCGTTTTCTTCCACTCTAATCCATACTACACCCTTGGCACCATAATGCTTTGTATCATTTATGATTTTATCAAGGTTTTTTCTTGAAAACTTGTCTGAAGCATCGGTAATACATATACCCCTCACATCACCGCCCTTTTCCAAGGCATCGGTAAACACATTGAAGCTGCAGTTTTTAACGATTTCGTTTAGGGATTTTAACTCAAATCCAAACCTTGTGTCCGGCTTATCGGAACCAAATCTGTCCATTGCTTCCCTATATGTAAGTCTCGGGAAAGGAGTCTTGATATCTATCCCCTTCACATCCTTTAATACCTTTTTTAAAAATCCCTCCTGCATCTTAATAACATCATCTTGATCAACAAAGGACATTTCCAAATCTATTTGAGTAAATTCTGGCTGACGATCCGCCCTTAGGTCTTCGTCTCTAAAGCATTTGGCTATCTGCATATACCTATCGGTACCGGAAACCATAAGCAGCTGTTTGAACATCTGTGGAGACTGGGGTAATGCATAAAATTTTCCGTTTTGAATCCTGCTGGGAACCAGATAGTCCCTTGCCCCCTCGGGGGTTGGCTTTATTAGCATAGGTGTCTCCACCTCGGTAAATCCGTTTTCATCAAAATAATCCCTGGCACACTTCACCACCTTATGTCTTAAGGTTAAATTATCCTGCATGTGCTGTTTTCTTAAATCCAAGTATCTGTACTTTAATCTCAGATTATCATCCACATTATCGTCGTCCTTTACATATATCGGAGGAGTTTCGGCTTCGGAATAAATTACCATTTCATCGGCAAAAACCTCGATACCCCCCGTTTTAATGTTGTCATTTTTTGAGCTTCTTTCTTTTACAACGCCCTTTATACCTATTACATATTCACTCCTTAGGGCATCGGCCTTTTGGAAAAGTTCCTTGGGAACATCCTCATTAAATACCACCTGGGTAATACCCGTTTTATCTCTCAAGTCAACAAATATTAGGGCACCTAAATTCCTTCTTTTGGCCACCCAGCCATTCAATATGACCCTTTGGTCAATATTGTCTTCATTGAGTTCTCCGCACATATTTGTTCTTTTAAAAAGTTCTGTCATCATATTCCCCTTATCGTTTTAATACTTCTAGTAAATCTTCGCTCTTTACTTCAAACTGTTCTGATTTATTCATATCCTTTACGGTAAGTACGCCGTTTTCTATTTCATTATCACCGATTACTATGGTATATTTGGCATTTAATCTATTGGCATATTTAAACTGCCCCTTTATATTTCTTGCCAAAGCATCCATCTCCGCCCTGTGGCCCGCTGCCCTTAATCTTCTCAGAAGATTCAATGAGTAAAGCTTTGCCTTCTCACCAACATGGGCTATGAATACCTCCACATCCATGGGCTTTGGAAACTCCACATCATTTGCCTCCATGAGCATGATTATTCTTTCCTTACCCATTCCAAACCCTACGCCGGGTACATGTCTGTCTCCGATTTCATCCATCAGATAATCATATCTTCCGCCTCCGCATACGGTGCCCTGGGCCCCTATTTTAGTGGTGACGAACTCAAAAGCTGTCTTGGTATAGTAGTCAAGACCCCTTACAATTCTTGGATCCACCACATATTTTATGCCAAAGGCATCAAGGTTCTTTTTAAGCTCTTCAAAGGCTTCTTTGCAATCATCACAAAGATAATCCAGCATCATAGGAGCTTCCTTTACTATATCCTGACATATTTCAGACTTGCAGTCTAAGATTCTCATGGGATTAGTCTCATATCTTTGCTTACAGGTATCACAAAGCTCATCGTAATGAGGCTTTAAAAAAGCCTTTAGGGCCTCCCTGTGGCTTGGCCTGCATTTAGGGCATCCCACGCTGTTTATCTTAAGCAAAATTTCATCAATTCCCATCTCCGTAATGAAGTCATAGCCTAAAGCTATTATTTCGGCATCAGCTATCATATTATCCGTGCCAAAGGTTTCAATACCAAATTGATTAAAAGCCCTTAATCTCCCTGCCTGAGGTTTTTCATATCTAAAACAAGGAGCACTGTAATAGTACTTGCTTGGCTGAACATCAGCATAATAGTTATGCTCCAAAAAAGCCCTGCAAACCGGAGATGTACCTTCCGGTCTTAATGTGATGCTCCTGCCTCCAAAATCCTTGAATGTATACATTTCTTTTTGAACTATATCAGTAGTGTCTCCAACGCCCCTTTGGAAAAGCTCTGTATGCTCAAATATGGGAGTTCTTACCTCCTTAAAACCATATCTGTCACAGATATCAGCAAAATTCTTTTCAATATATTGCCATTTATATACCTGATCCGGAAATATATCCTTTGTGCCCTTAGGTGCTTTTATAGCCATATTATCTACCTCCTATATAACCCTTTTTTCTATCTATCATTTCATCGATTCTATCGATATAAATCTCATAATTTGAAACATTCGGTACTCTTTCGTGTCTGTTTTCCTTAGGATAAACTATCTTGCTTATCCCTCCTGCTCCCAGTGCTATTATGGTCTGCCTCTCATTCATTATTCTGATATTATACAGGCAGCTCTTATTTTCCCTCATATATCCAATATTTTCCAGTGCTCCTGCCATGTGCTTTTGCCTGTAGATATAGTAGGGGTAATATCCCTTTTCCCTTAGCTTTTTGTCCGCCAGCTCCAGCATATCCTTCACAAGTTCACCCATTTGTCTGTAATAATTGGGATTGGTTTCATCTAAACGCGAACCCCTTTTAACAGATAACGTATGCACCGTTATGTTCTCCGGACATATTTCAATCATCTTATTAAGGGTATTTCCAAAGTCTGCCAGGTCTTCTCCCGGGAGCCCCGCTATCAAATCGGAATTTATTCCCTCAAAGCCCTTTGCCAGTTCAAAAGCGTTATATACCTCTTCTACAGTATGCCTTCTGCCTATTTCCTCCAGGGTCTTTTCATTAAAGGTCTGGGGATTTATGGATATCCTGTTAACCCCGTACTTTTTTAATATATCAAGCTTTGCCTTATTTATGGTATCCGGTCTACCTGCTTCAAAGGAATACTCCTTTAAATTCTTAAGATTTAAATTATTTTTTATTACTTCCAAAAGCTCTATAAGCTGTCTTTCATCTAATATATTTGGAGTCCCTCCACCAATATACATGGTTTCTATGCTCTTATTCAGCCGGCCCAAATATTCAATTTCCTTATACAGTGCCTTTAGGTATCTGTCTATTTCACCATCCCTTGGAATGTTGGAAGTAAAGGAACAATAGCTGCATCTTGTGGGACAAAAGGGTATACCTATATATACACTTATATCATCCTCATTTAATGTCCATGTAGTCTTAAGCTGATAATTGAGTATATCCGTAAGGAGATTTACCTTTGCTTCGGAAACCATATAGTTGGTTCTCATAAACTCCTTGGTCTTTTCCATGCTTCCACATTTTTCATAAGCAAGTATTGCAGGCTTTAAGGGTCTGACACCGGTTAGTGTACCCCAAGTATGTCCATGCCCTGTAAGCTCACAAAGCTTATTATATAACTCTTTTACAATGTGATCCCTGTCAAAGCTACCCATGCTGTTTATGAGAAAGCTGTTTTCTTCATTCTTATATCCGTCTTTTCCCATTATTATTTCATACTCATCCCTTTGGAAAAATACCTTGGTCAGCTCTTCATAATAGTGGGTATTTGTTATGTTATTAATATAAAATCTATACAAAAGGGTTGTTCCTCTTTTCATAACCTATGTCTGTTTTATCCATATGCCCCGGATATACCTTGGTATTATCCGGCAATTTAAACAGCTTTTCCTTTATGGACTTCATTATCTTACTGAAGGACCCCTGGGGAAAATCCGTTCTTCCTATGGACATTCTAAATAGGGTGTCTCCGCTAAACAAAATATCATCCAGTAATATACACATACCACCGTTTGTATGACCGGGAGTATGTATGAATTTGAACTCCAAGTCTCCCATTTTAATACTGTCACCTTCTTTTACCCAGATATCCGCCTTAAGCTCTATATTCTTACCGAACATACCCAAGGAACAATTGATATCCCCGTTGGCCAGCATTTCCTTTTCATCTTCATGGGCAATTAATTTTACTCCGTCATATTTTTTAAATATTTCAGGAACTCCTCCTATATGATCCCCATGGCCATGAGTCAATATTATATACTTTAATGTGGCTTTGTTTTCATCAAGGGCCTTTTCTATCCTATTATCAAAAAACCCCGGGTCTACTATGGCAGCAGCCCTAGATTCTTCATCTATTATAAGATATGAATTCACCCCTATAGGACCACCTATAAACTCAAATACCTTCTTTCCCATCTTTACTCCTTTTTATGATTTTGCTCTGTATACCTGGGTAACCCCGGGTACATTGCGCAGCTTCCTTGCAACCTTTTGTATCTGTTGAGTACTCGTAATAGAAAGGGTTAATATCATATTTACATCCCCCTCCTTGCCGGTCTTCATGTTGACCCCGGCGATATGAACATTCATGTCCTCACAGGTTTTGGATATGTCGCTGAATAAGCCCTTCCTGTCATCTGCTTCTAAATTTATATCGGCATAATAGGATTTGCCTACTTTTAGATCCTCCCATTCAACTTCAATAAACCTGCTCTTTTCCGCTTCCGGAAGGTTGATAATATTTGAACAGTCCGCTCTGTGGACAGAAATACCCCTTCCCTTTGTTATGAAGCCTACTATTTCATCTCCCGGTACAGGATTGCAGCATCTTGCCACCCTTATCAGAAGGTTATCATATCCTTTTACTATTATTCCCGGGTTCTCTTCATTTCTTTTCTTGAGATTTTCTTTTTTCTTACCGGTTAATTCCTTTAGTTCTTTTTCCTCTTTATTTTCGATTATGGCCTTATCTTCCTTATATATGGCAATCAAAGTTGCTCCTATTTTAGCAAGTACCGAACCGCCGTGGGAAACCTGCATATATAGCTCATTTATATTTGAAAGATTTGACTTTTTACAAGCCTTTAAAAGATAAGCATTCTTACATACCAAGGAAGGATCATAGCCCTTCTTTCTTATGTATTTATCTATGTTGTCCTTACCTTTATCGATGTCATCGGATTTATTTTCTTTTTTAAGCCAGTTCCTTATTTTCATCCTGGCATGGGAGCTTTTGGCTATCTTTAGCCAATCAATGCTGGGGCCGCTGGAATTTTGAGAAGTTACAATCTCAATTATGTCTCCGTTTTGCAGCACATGATCTATTGTTACCATTTTACCGTTAATTTTGGCACCAACACATTTTGCCCCGACATCTGTATGGATTTTAAAGGCGAAGTCTAAAGGTGTGGATCCTGCGGGGAGTTCAATTACATCCCCCTTTGGCGTAAATACAAATACTTGATTGTCAAACAAATCAAGCTTTAATGATTCCATGAATTCCACCGGATCATCCGTGTCCTTTTGCCATTCCAAGGACTGTCTGAGCCAAGCCAGCTTCAAATCATTGTCATCGGATTTCCCTGTATTGTCCCCCTCCTTATATTTCCAGTGGGCAGCAATACCATATTCCGCAACCTCATGCATGCTATAGGTCCTTATTTGAATCTCAAAGGGTTCTCCCTTGTCTCCTATTACCGTGGTATGCAGGGACTGATACATATTAGGCTTAGGCATGGCAATATAGTCCTTGAATCTGCCGGGTATGGGTTTCCATAAATTATGTACATGTCCCAGCACCGCATAGCAATCCCTTACACTGTTTACTATTACCCTTATGGCGGTTAGATCAAATATTTCATCTATTGTCTTTTCCTGTATAATCATTTTCTTATAAATGCTGTACAAGTGCTTTGATCTTCCCATTATGTCATACTTGATTTCACTCTTATCAAGCTCAACCTTTATTTCATCTATAAGCTTTTGGACTATTCCTTCACGCTCTTCTTTTTTTGCCGTAACCTGCTTGGCCACATTTTTATAGTCCACGGGATGGAGATATTTTAACGAAAGATCCTCCAGCTCAAACTTGATACTGTAAATACCCAGCCTACTGGCCAAAGGTGCATAGATTTCCAAGGTTTCCCTTGCCTTTTCCACCTTTTTCTCCGTTGGCATGTATTCAAGCGTCCTCATGTTATGAAGTCTGTCGGCAAGCTTAATAATCAGAACCCTTATGTCCCTTGCCATGGCCAAAAACATCTTTCTGAAATTTTCCGCCTGCAGCTCCTCCTTAGAATCAAAGACAATATTACCCAGCTTAGTCACCCCGTCCACTAAAACGGCAACATTTTCACCAAAATCCGCCACAAGGGCTTCCCTGGTGTAATCGGTATCCTCCACCACATCATGAAGGAGTCCTCCGACTATTGTATCGTTGTCCATTCCAAGAGCTGCTAAAATCAGGGCAACCTTAAGCGGGTGAATAATATATGGTTCACCGCTTCTCCTCAGTTGGCCTTCATGTAGCTCTAAAGCTTTGCTGTATGCCGCTCTTATTATTTCGTTGTCATACTTGGGATTAATTTCTCTAAGTTCCCCGAAAAAGCTTTCTTCGTTCAAATTACTACTCTCCTGCTATTATTTATTCTTTTTTGTTTCTTTTTGAACTTTCTTAATATATCTGGATACATCTTCTCCCTTAACCATTTCATAAAGAAGTGGAGTACATAGGAATATGGATGAGTAAGTTCCCACAAATACACCTATAAATAGCGGAATTACGAATTCCCTTATGGACGATGACACCATTATAAATAGGGGTATCATTACACCTAGGGTAGTAAGGGATGTCATTACGGATCTTGACAGGGTCTGGTTAACACTGTCATTTAAGTTGACAAGATTCGTATTCTTTTTATATAGCTTTTTATTTTCTCTTATTCTGTCAAATACCACTATAGTGTCATTTATGGAATAACCTACTACTGTTAATATACCTGCTATAAACGGATTATTAATGGTAAAACCGAATATTGCATAAAGAGCCAACGTAACCAATACATCGTGTATCAGACCCGATACGGAAGCCACTCCGTATTTCCATGTTTTAAACCTTAATATTATGTAACCCAACATACATAGGGCTGCAATTATTATGGATTTTACGGCATTTTCCCTTAATTCCTTGCCAACGCTAGGTCCGAATTCTTCGGAAGCCAGTATATCTTCGCTTCCCACATCAAAAGCCTCTCCTAGTTTTGTCACCACCTGTTCTCTTTGGGAATTATCCAAAGCCTCTATGGTCCTTATTATTACCTGTTCGCTTTCATCACCGGCATAAATTACTATAGGGTCCAAATCAAATTCGGAAATCTGATCTTCCACATCATTTAAATCAACCTTTTCCCCCATGTCCAGCTGAAGCATTGTGCCTCCTGTGAAATCTATACCGTAGTTAAAGCCCTTTGTGAACACAAAGCCTGCTCCAAGTAAGATTACCGCCAAGCTTATTGCATAGAATTTCCTTCTGTTTTCTATGAATTTAAAATTAGGACTAAATGTTTTTCTGTAGCTTCCGTCTTCATTCATGCCAAAATATTTATTCTTGCCGAATTTCTTGCTTTCGGCAAGGAGGCCTATAAACAACTGGGTTATTACAACGGCAGTAAATATACTGATGATTATACCTATCATTAAAGTAAGGGCGAAGCCTTTTACCGAAGTGGTACCAATAAGATAAAGTACAATGGAAGCAATCAGTGTTGTGATTTGAGCATCAAGTACTGTGGATAATGCCCTTTTAAAGCCCGCATCCACTGATACCCTAAGGGATTTACCCTTTGCGATTTCTTCTCTGATTCTTGTAAATATTATTACATTTGCATCCACTGCCATACCTATTGAAAGTATGATACCTGCAATTCCGGGTAATGTTAATACAGCACCCAAAGAAACCAGTGTCCAAAGAACCAAAGCAACATAAAGGGCCAAAGCTATATCCGCCACAAGGCCTAACAATCTGTAGGCAATCAGCATAATTAAAAATACTATGCCAAGGCCTATAATACCTGCCATAACACTTTTATTTAAAGCATTAACACCTATTGTTGCCGTCTGTACAGATGATGTGATTTCCTCCAGGGAAGTAGGAAGTGCTCCTCCCCTTATAAGGGCTGCGGTGGATGATGCTTCCTCCTTAGGGAAGCCATTACCCCTGGTTATCTCACAGCTTAAGCCGGATATAGTTGATTCTGCCGTAGGCGCAGATATAATCTGGTCATCCAGCATAATTACTATGGCGTTGTTGTATACCAAAGTGCCATCGCTATATGTCATGGTTGCATTTACAAGTCCGCTTGAAGCCTGTCTGGTGGCTTCTTCGAACTGCTTAGAACCTTCATTTGTAAATTCTAGGGTTATTTTATAGCCGCCCCTCTCCTGGTCTGTTTCTATTCCCGCATCCTTTATTTCAGATCCGTTCATTACCAGGGTTCCGTCTGCCAAGTAAAAATTAAGCTGAGCTGTTTTACCTATTTGTTCTATGGCTTCCGAAGCATTTTCAACACCGGGTAACTCTATTCTTAGTCTGTCGTTTCCTTCAATTGTCACGGAAGATTCGGCAATACCCATGGTGTTTACCCTATTTTCAAGCACTGATTTTGTTTCCTCCATCAGTCTGTCTAAATCAGAACCGGTTAAATCGGTTTGAGCTTCCATTACCACATATACTCCGCCATTAATATCGAGACCATATTTCATCTGATCACCGATATTTTTAACATTTCCTGCACCAAATATGCTTATGTACCAACCAACAATCACTACTAAAACTACCATTAAAGATAGCGCTCTTCTTAATTTTGAATTCATTATTGTGTCACCCTTCGTTTAGATTAATTATATACAATATTATTCCATTATATTAATTTTTAATTTACATTCTATTGTACTATAGAAGTCCTTATTTATCAAGACTTTTTCCCATCAAAAAAGCCCCAATTAATTGGGACTTTTAGCTTTTTTATTGATCTTCTTCTACTTCTTCAGGCTCTTCTACCGGCTCTGTTTCTGCCTTTTTGCTTCTGCCTAATTTCTTCGGAACAACCTTCTTTGGTTCTTCCTCATCTTCGATTCTATCTTTATATGACTTTGGCTTATCTGTTTTCTTTGTAATACTGCCTATTGCAGTTCTTAGCATTTCGAATTTAACCTTGTCGGCACCCACCTGTATAATTACAGTATCGTCCTTGGTTTTTACGATCTTGCCACAGATTCCACCTATTGTAACCACTTCATCACCTACCTGAAGTGCTTCTCTCATTGCTTTTGTTTCCTTGTCCCTCTTGTTTTGCGGTCTAATCATTAGAAAATACATTAAACCTAACAGAATAATTAACGGAATTAATGAAGCTAAACCTTCCATATCGTCCTCCTACTTATATACTCTTTTAAAAATTTGGTGCCGGCGATGGGGGTCGAACCCATACGGTGTTACCACCACAGGATTTTGAATCCTGCACGTCTGCCAATTCCATCACGCCGGCAAATCCAATGATGTAATTTTAACACACGCACATATTGTCGTCAAGTAAATAATTGGTGCGGCTGACTGGACTTGAACCAGCACGGTTGTTACCACACGCCCCTCAAGCGTGCGCGTCTGCCATTCCGCCACAGCCGCATTAACATATACATTCTATACTGTTTTAATTATTTTTTCAAGTAAAATCTCTTTAAAATCAGTATTTATCTGCATGCGGCCCCTAATCCAATCAAATATATTTCTTATTTTTTTCTTTACTTCTTTTATCATTAATTATTTTCATATGTTCTGCGGTAATTAAATTAACATTATTTTCCTTTGCCCAGGCCACACAACTATTTAGCACGGTCTTTAAAAAAACCCTCGGTACCTTTACTATGGTTTGGCAGGCACCCTCGGTAAATTTAATGTCAGGATCTATCCTGTCGGCAGCATACATAATTGTAGCCACATCGGTACCCTTACCTTCAGGTATATTTTCGCTATTTGGTTTTTTAAATCTGGAATACCAAAATTTAGTGCTGTCCCTATATCCATAGTCCACCACAACCTTCGGAAATGTTCTCGCCTCCGCTCCGTTTACTATGTTGTTATAGTATTTTTCCTTCATGAGTATTTTATCAACCTTAAGTATAAAATGGGCTCCGAATTCACTGGTAATACCGTTAAAATTCCTGTACGGTGGGGCAATTCCATCCAGCTGACCTATTTTTTCCCTGTCCAAATATGCATCATCCAAATCATCCATCCAAGTGCATTCAAACACCTGGTATGCCTTCTTGACAACCAGGGGTCTTTCACCATCCGCCAAACCCTTTTCCAATTGAAAATTACAATGGGCCATCTTCTCTTTACTTGTTTCTCCCGGGAATCCCAGCTTTACTATTTCCTTAAAGTCCTTTTTGTCATCCTCCATGAAATTAAGGGCACATTTACCCGTCCTCAATATATTTTGAGCTGTATTAGATGAATTACGACATTCCAAAAGCATGGCATAATAGTCCTTACCTGCTACATAGTATGGAAAACATAAAGAATAGGGTCCCAAATTAATATTATTATCCTCTGTTATCGTTGATACCAATACGGTGGGCATCGGGAAAAAGGATGATGTTTGATAAAAATTATCGACAATCCTTAAATCTTTAAATGAATTCATATATTTTCCTCCTTATTTAGCAGTAATTTTTAATTCTTTGTATTCAGTAGTACTTCCATTACCTACCCAAGATCTAAAACCGGTATGATTATCAGCTGCAGTCACATTGCTTTCAAATTCATAATCTTCTATAACAACTTGACCATCTATACTAAGCGTCATCGATTTAATATTATTTACTTGATCAACATGGCTTACATCCATGGTAATTTCATGCTCTTCTGACCACCAAGGATCATTTCGATCGCTTGGGATAATTTCACTATCACTATGATAGAACATATCACCCGAATTATATGCTCCTTGACTGGTGGTAAGCCCGTCTCTATAATCGATTTTTATTCCATTTGCACCTCTGTCAAACTGCACAATATATCCCGTATCCTTAGAATTGTTAAAATAATTTTCATCTGTTGCATACTTACTTTCAAAAAATATCCCATAACCGCCGCCATTGCCATCATCAAGCTTAGCTTTTACCGAAATAGTATATTCTTCATTGGGATTTTCGATAAACAATCTACCAAAGCTACTTATAAAACCATTGTCTCCGATAGTCCAATTATCCGTAATAATATAATCCTCTAGACTGGACTCCAAAAAATTATACCATGCCGAATTTGCATTTCCTATATTATCTTCATATATAGTTGAATACCAAGCTTGAGTCGGAATATGCCATGCAAATTCTGCATTTTCCATTTTAGGCTCGGGGGTAAATCCCAGTAAACCTGCATCAATAAGCTCTTGTATCCTTTCCACTTCAGTATTAAATCCTTCAAATATATCTTCTGTTGTAATGTCATTATCAACAGCATATACCCCGGTTATCCTATTTAACATAGCAACACTATAATCATCGGTAGCTCTTTTTGTTCTTTCCACATATCCTAAGAATTGGGGAACTATAATTCCTATGAGCAAAACCATTACAGCAATTACTACTATCAGCTCCACTAAGCTGAATCCCTTATCCTTATTATATCCCTTCATAGATATCCTCCTAACTCAAACCACACATTTACCATTAAATTTTAACTGTTTTCATGCAAAATTTAATATTTTTTTAATAATCTGTCTATCTGTTTATACAATTCTTCCCTTGAATTGGAATTATCCAAAACCTCATCGGCAAGCCTCATTTTTTCCTCCTGGGCCATCTGATTATTTATGATATCCCTTATTATTTCTTCGGGTATATTATCCCTTTCAATAACCCTCTTTATTCTAAGATCCTCATCACTTATAACCACCCAGCTTTGGTCCATAAGCTTGTTCATTCCCTTTTCAAAAAGAAGGGGTACATCGGCAAAGACTATTTCTTCATCATGGGACAGCTCCTCCATTTTACTTACTAAAATATCTATTACCTTTAATGTGGTTAACTTCTCATATTCATATAAAAGATTTTTATCATTATATACTATATCCGCTATTTTTCTTCGGTTTAAGCTGCCGTCACTGTTTAGTACATCGCTTCCAAGTAGCTCTACTATGCTATGTACCGCTTTACCGCCTTTTTTTGTAAGCTCCTTGGCAATTAAATCAGCATCTAAAACTTTATAGCCCTTTTTTATTAAATATTCGGAGACGGTGCTTTTCCCTGCACCTATACCTCCCGTAAGTCCAATTTTAATCATGTGTGCCTCACTTTAATTCATACCAAGAATTACCCGTATTTAAATCACATTCCATCTTAACGGATAGCTTTATGGCATTAACCATATTATCCATAAGGAGCTCCTCCACAATATCAGCTTCTTCCTTCAAGGCCTCAATTATGAGTTCGTCGTGGATTTGCAGTATCAGCTTGGATTTCAAATTCTTTTTTATCAGCTCATCATAAACCTTAACCATGGCAACCTTAATAACATCTGCAGCGGAACCTTGGATTGGAGTATTCATAGCCAACCTCTCCCCCATTTGCCTGGTCATGAATTTAGGGGAATTAAGCTCCGGAAGCCATCTCTTTCTGCCTAGTATTGTGGTAACATAACCCTTGGTCTTTCCTTCCTGCTTCATGGTATCCATGTAGTTTTTTACATCCGGATGCTTATGGAAATATTCATCTATATAGTCCTTAGCCTGCTTCATGGTAATATTTAATTCTTCACTTAACCCAAAACCGCTCATGCCGTATATAACTCCGAAATTAACGGCTTTTGCCCTTGATCTATCTATGGATTTCACTTCATCATAAGGTATTTCAAATACTCTCGATGCCGTAAGTCTATGAATATCATCTCCCCTGTTAAAGGCATCGATTAATTCCACATCACCGCTTAGATGTGCCAATATCCTAAGCTCTATTTGCGAATAATCGGCACCGATTAAAACCTTATCTTCATCACTAACCAAAAATGCTTTTCTCAGATTTCTTCCGTAATCATTTCTTATGGGAATATTCTGTAAATTAGGTTCATTACAGCTAATTCTACCTGTGGCAGTAATGGTTTGGTTGAAATGAGGATGTATTTTTCCGTCATTTCCGATAAGAGGAAGAAGCCCGTCCACATATGTGCTCTTAAGCTTAGAATATGTCCTGTATTCCAATATATCCCCTACTATTTGATGTTTATCTCTTAACTTCTCAAGCACATCCACATTGGTGGAATAACCGCTTTTATTCTTCTTAGAAGGAGGTAAACCCATTTTTTCAAAAAGAATTGTCCCCAGCTGCTTAGGTGAATTAATATTAAAATCTTCCCCTGCCAATTCTATTATACTTTTCCTCAGCTCCTCAATTCTATCATTAAGGGAATCACCGATTTCATTTAATATTTTGCTATCGGTTTTTATTCCGTTTAACTCCATTTCTGCCATGACCTTTATCAGCGGAAGTTCGCATTCAAACAGAACATTCTCCAGCTCAAATTCCTTTATACTTCCCATAAGACTGTCTTTTATAAGCTTTATAAGGCTGAGATATTTTTTATAGTATGAAATATTATTGCTGTCATAATTACCAAAAAGGTCCACCTGATTATTGTCCTTTTGAAATTCTTCTTCCGAGGCAATTTCTATACCAAGCTTTGTAACTGCCATTTTATCAATTAGATATTTAGCCCTGGTGGGCTCTAAAAGATACATGGCAATCTCCGTATCAAAATCAATGCTAAAATTCCTGTAGCCGTAATACATCAGCTGGTACAGGTCTTCCTTTAGCTCATGACCCATAAGACTTAATGCTTTCTCGTTTAATATGTCCACAATACCTTGGATATCCTCCGTAAGATAAAAAAACTTGTTTTTTGTAAGTATCATTACGGCATATATTATAGGCTTGGCAATATGACTTTTATCCCCCAATACTTTTATGGTTACCAATGAATTATTTTCTATTTCATATAGCTTTGATATTTCCCTAATAACTTCTATACCTTCAACATCTAAAGATACCTTTTCTTTAGTCTCCCCAATGTCCAATCGTTTAAGAAAGGAATTGAATTCCAGCTTCTGATATATTGGTACCAATTTATCTAGATTAGGCTCAATAACCTTCATTTCATCAAAAATAACATCTATGGGCACCGATTTTTCTATTGTAGCAAGCCTCTTACTCATAATGGCAGATTCCGAGTTATCTTTAATAAGGTTTTTTATCCTTTCCTTCTTTATTTTATCAGCATTTTCAATTATATTTTCAACACTGCCAAATTCCTTTATAAGGTCGGTTCCCGTCTTTATTCCAATCCCCGGTACCCCCGGTATATTATCGGATTTATCCCCCATAAGTCCCTTTAGGTCAATAAAATCAGAAGGTGTCATATCATATACATCCTTCATTTTATTCAAATCAAATATTTCAAACTGGGTCACACCCTTTTTATTTATTATGACCTTGGTATTTTCCGTCACCAGCTGCAATGCATCCTTATCTCCTGTTACTATGAATGCTTCAATATTATTTTCATCTGCCTTGGCCGCCACGGTACCTATGATATCATCTGCCTCATAGCCGGATAATTCAATAATTTTAATATTCATGGCTTCTAAGACATCATGCATCAAAGGGATCTCCATCAAAAGCTCCTCAGGAGTTTTCTTCCTTCCCGCCTTGTATTCTTCATATTCCCTATGTCTAAATGTCGGCCCCTTAACATCAAAAGCCACCATCATATGAGACGGTGAATAATCCTCCTTCAGCTTATTTATCATGTTTATAAAGGAGTATATTCCTTGAGTATATATACCTTCTTTTGTTACCATGGGCACCGTCATGGCATAATATGCCCTAAAAATCAAGCTGTTACCATCAATTATAAGTATTCTACTCATTTATATCCTCCATGGCTATAAAGCCGTAATCACTCTTTGCGCTTTTGACTCCGTTTACTATGGCTTCTTCCATAAGCTTAGTACCTAATACCGCCAGGGCATCAAAGCTACCCTCCGCAGTGCATGTGCTCATCACAAATATTGTGTCCCCATCAAAGCTGCTGTGTACAGGTTTTATACTTCTTGCATAACCATCATGAAGTATTGAAGCCAATTTGTTACAATTTGCCTTAGTCATTTTTACATTTGTAATAAAGCAAGAAATAGTGGTATTTCCGCTGAACACATCAATGCTGTCCTTTAGGGAATCTACCATCCTTTCAGCTGTACTTATCAAGACTTTTTCATCCCTATCATAAATTCCCGCTATCTGTTTACCATTTTCATATATGTCCCCCAATGCATTTACGGCAACGACAACCCCTGCTTTTATATCCCCTACTTTAGCAGCCCTGGCACCTATACCGGACTTCATTGCATTATCGCTACCAAGAAATTTTCCCACAGTGGCCCCTGTACCCGCACCATGATTCCCGGGTTTAAAATTTTTATCAAAGGCATTTTTACCACATAAATAACCCATTTCCCTGTCGGGTCTTTTTTTCATATCCGCCACTGTAAGATCAAAGAGACTGGCACCGCAAACAATGGGCACTACAGTTACTCCCACATCAAAGCCAATCTTTTTTTCCTCTAAATAATTCATCAAGCCACTGGCGGCTTCTAAGCCGTATGCGCTGCCTCCGCTCAAACAAACTCCGTGTATTCTTTCCACCATGTTTTCTGATTTTAGCAGATCGGTTTCCCTTGTTGCAGGGCCTCCTCCGGTTACAGATACCCCTGCAACGCCACCTTTTTCGCATATAATGGCAGTTACTCCTGTACCGCCCTTTATATCTTCCGCATTCCCTATTTTAAATCCTTCGATTTCGTTTATATCTATATATTCCATGTCTCACCTCTTAATCATTATATATTTCATACCGGTCATTTACAATGCCAAATCTTCAAAATACTTTTTTAGATATGTGTAAAACTCACTAACCGCCCCATTGTCAGCCTTCTTTTCATTTTTTTTAATAACAATATTCCTATAGCATTTAGGATATATTATGGGTATGAAATCCACATTTTCACTTACTCTTTTCCCCCAAGTAAAGGATGGCCAAAATCCAACTCCCAAACCGGCTTCAATGAAGTTCCTTACACTGGTGGTATTATCGCTTTCAAAAACAAGGTTGGGATAAAAACCCGCTTCCATCAAGTATTGATCCGTTATTTTTCTTATTCCCTTGCCGTAAATGGATGCAAATTTAAAATCCTCGCAATCCCTTAATTCTATTCCCTTGTTTTTATTTATCCCCAGGGACTTTGGCACCGCCAAAAATATTTCTTCATTGATTACATATATATTATCATTTATCTCAACACTATCTCTTGTGGTACTTATTACAATATCAGAATTCCTAGTTTCCACCTGACTGAAATTAAAGGTTATTTTTTCATTATTCTTTCTGTAATTAAGTATGGCATCGGTTACAAGCCTTGATGCCGCCAATACATTAATGTTGATTGTATTGTCCTTTGAATCCTTCAGCTTATTCATCTGAAGCTTGATATTATCATAATCCTCAATAATTGGGTCTATGATATTCAAAAGCTCCATGCCGTAATCCGTAAGAACTATATTCCTTCCCTTTGGCATAAACAAGGGTACAGAAAGTTCCCCTTCCAGTTTTTTAATCATTTGAGATAATGCCGGTTGTGCTATGTGCAGTTCACTTGCAGCCTTAGTCATATGCTGCAGCCTGGCGACCTTTTGAAAATATTTCAGTTGATTAATATCCATATTTATCCTTTCATAAGCTTAGCTTATCTTTATCATATTAATTATATATTAGTAGTAATTAATAAACAAGTATATTATCTATGCCATGGGGAGGTTATTATGTCACAGATATTTGAAACTATTATGCTCCTATGCTTTGGAGCCTCGTGGCCCATGGCTTTGGTAAAAAACTACAGGGCAAAATCAGCAAAGGCAATGAGCTTACCCTTTCTGTTACTTATAACATCGGGCTATATATTTGGTATATTTGCCAAGCTTGTAACGGACAACTATTCATATGTACTGTGGGTTTATGTTATTAATCTTACTATAGTATTATTAAACCTAATGGTATATTTCAGAAATTTAAACCTTGATAAAGGCTTAGAAACAAAAAACAATCCTAGTAGAATAAGTTATAACTAAAAAATGGCGCAGATTTTTTAATCTGCGCCATTTTATTTAAGCAAACGGATTCCTTGCAATTTCCCATTTTGTATGGTCCGTATGGAGCATATGGGATAATTCAGGCCTTCTTTCATATAGAGATAATATGGAAGGATTTTCATGACTGAATCTTAAATTAGCATTTCTATCCAGGGTATAAAGGGTGGATCCCCTTGTAAGCGATATTTCGTAATCATGGGATACAGGTTGCCCTCCCCCTGCTACGCAGCCTCCAGGGCATGCCATAATTTCCACAAAATGATAAAACTTTTCGCCCTTTTCAACGGCATCCACAAGCTTCCTTGCATTGGCAAGGCCGCTGGCTATTGCTATGTGTACAGTTTTATCTCCTATATCTATACTGGCTTCCCTCCATCCCGTATTTCCATCCACAGGTCTTACATCATAGAATTTGGAAGGGTCGGGATTTTCATGGGTTAGTATGGCATAAACACTTCTCAGCGCAGCTTCCATTACTCCGCCGGTGGCTCCGAATATTACGCCTGCTCCTGTTCCCTGACCAACATTAGTACCTTGTATTATATCAAACTGACCTTCCTTTAGCTTTGCAGGATTAATAAAGCTTGCTCTCACCATTCTGGCAAGCTCCCTTGTGGTTATTACCAGATCAACATCGGGATCCCCGTTGGTTTTCATGGTAGGTAGTTCGTATTCAGCTTTTTTTGCTAAACATGGCATAATGGAAACCACATTTATATTTTCCCTGTCTATGCAAAGATTCTTGGCAACATCTTCTTTTATTATGGTACCAAACATCTGCTGAGGCGATTTGGCTGTGGACAGCTTATTAACAGAGCCCGGGAAATTGGATTTAATAAAGCTTACCCAAGCAGGACAGCAAGATGTATACAGCGGGAATTTACTTTCATCATCTTCCTTAAGAAGGTTGATGAATTCCTTTCCCTCCTCCATTATAGTTAAATCTGCGGAGAAAGTTGTATCAAAGATATAATCTGCTCCCATTCTTCTCAGAGCTGTCACCAGTCTTTCTATGGTGGCAACCTCCGGCTTTATTCCAAGATCTTCTGCCCAAGCAGTTCTCACCGCCGGAGCAATTTGAATAACCGTAAATTTGCTGTCATCATTTAGCATATCCCTTAAAATCTCGGTATCATCCCTTACCCTTAAAGCTCCCACAGGGCAATGGGCAACACACTGACCGCAAAGTACGCAGTGGGATTCCTTGATATCCTTATTGCCAAAGACTCCTATGGATGTTTTACCTCCACTGTTTACCGTATCCCAAACTCCCACGTTTTGTATGTTGTTACAAACCTGAACACATCTTAAACAGCTTATACATTTTGCATTGTCCCTTATAAGGGGGAAATCGTGATCCCAAGGTTTTTTGACAATTTTCTTTTCATAGATATTATCTATAATTCCCAGGGCATTTGATAATCTTTGAAGCTCACAGCTTCCTGACCTTACACAGGAAGTACAGGTAACCTCATGGTTTGACAGTAAAAGCTCCACATTGATTCTACGAGCCTTTCTTACTTTTTCGGAATGGGTATTTATGACCATGCCTTCTTGAACCACCGTATTACACGATGTTACCAGTCTTTGGGCCCCTTCCACTTCCACAAGACAAACTCTGCAGTTTCCCGTTTGATTTACATCCTTCAAATAACAAAGGGTGGGAATATCTATTCCTATTACCTTGGCTGCTTCTAATATGGTAGTACCCTCCGGTACATTTACTTCCATTTTATCTATAATTAAATTTACCATTTCTTCCTCCTATCCTTCCATTCAGCACCATAACCGTAATGGTCACATCTCATACATCTTTGTGCTTCCTTAATTGCTTCATCTAAAGATAGGCCGTTTTCCACAGCATCAAAATCATTACATCTAACCCTGGCCAGTCTTTCTGCACCATTAGCTCTGCCCCAAGGGGTTATATTTACTATATCAGGATATGGTGCATCTATTTCCGGCTCTATTATATGGTTAAAACCAAGGTAATTGTCTATATTGGCAGCGGCAACCTTTCCTGCCGCCACGGCTTTAATAACCGTTGCAGGTCCTGTAACACAGTCTCCTCCCGAATATACACCTTCCATCTCCCTTACATTGGCCTTTTCGTTTGCCACTATTGCATCCCTGTCCAAAGGCACACTGTTTTTACCGAAATGATCCGATTCAATAGCCTGCCCTATGGCAACGATAACAAGATCGCATTCAAATCTAAAGGCATCCAGTCCGCAAGGAATAGGCATAGGTCTGTTGGATGAATCCAGCATACCTGCCCTTTGGCCCTTGGCACAGAATGTGATTATTTTACCGTTCTCATCCCTGTCAATTCTTTCCGGTGCCATAAGGGTTATTAGTTCACAGCCCTCTGCTATCGCACCTTCAATCTCTGACTCTAAGGCAGTCATATCCTGCCTTCTTCTTCTGTATATTATTGATGTGCTTTCGGCTCCCAGTCTTACAGCTGTTCTTGCCGCATCCATGGCCACATTTCCTCCGCCGATTACACATACCTTTTTACCGGTGAAATCATACTTTTCACCATCTTCTATTCTTCCTAATAGGTCTATGGCAGGTATAATATTATCACCTTCGCACCCTTCCACATCCAGCTTTTTATCGCTATGGGCACCTATGGCAATATATACCGCATCAAACTTTTCCCTAAGGTCACTGATACCGGGATTTCCGTCACTTCCTATTTTGGCGTTAAGATGAACATCAATCCCCACCTTAAGTATATTATTTATATCCAAATCCAGGGTTTTTTCCGGCAGTCTGTATCTTGGAATTCCATACCGCATCATTCCGCCGAGTTTTTTATGCTTCTCAAAAAGCTCCACCTTATGCCCCATAATTGATAAAAAATATGCAGCAGTAAGACCCGCAGGTCCTCCCCCTATTACCGCAACCTTTTTACCTGTTTCCGGGAACTTCTTAGGTGCTTCAATATCTTCTTTTGCATTATCGCAGGCAAATCTTTTCAGCTCCCTAATATTAACCGCATCATCTATTAATATACGTCTGCATTTAGTTTCGCAAGGATGCTCGCATACATATCCACATGCCGCAGGGAATGGATTATCCTTTCTAATTACTCTTATGGCATCCTCATATCTTCCCTTTGCAATCATGGCGATGTAGTCAGGTACCTCAACTCCCGCAGGACATTTTGCTTGGCAAGGTATCTCCTGGGTTGTGGTAAATGCACAGCAATCATTTTCAATATGGCTTATGTAGTCCTCTCTAAAGCAGCTTATACTGTTTATAACCGCTTCCGCCGCCTTGAATCCTATGGCACAGTCCGCCGAGTTATATATGGTATCGGCAGTAGTTTCAAGCAAATCCAGCGTTTCATAATCGGCTTTGCCATCCATTATCTTTTCCAGCATATTGATAAGCTGAGCCAAACCTACCCGGCATGGCGTACATTTTCCGCAGGACTGGGCATGACAAAGTCTTAAAAATACAGTTACCATATCCACCGGGCACAGCATTGCTGCTCCGGAGTTTACTCTCATGGTAACCGTTTCATAAATTTGGTCAAGGGCCAGTTCTGCTCTTGAAGGTGGTTCAATTTTAATCCTATCCACAATTATTCTCCTTTACCTTGATAATATTATATTCACTAAAATATTCATATAAATTTTCATCGTGGGAGGCCATTATGATAGTTTTCCCCCGGGCCGCACTTTTGATGTATTCAATTACCTTTTTTAATGTTTCCTTATCTATTCCCACAAAGGGTTCGTCCAGCACAAGAATATCAAATTCTCCGATCAAAGCTCTCACAAGGGCTATTCTTCTCTTCATTCCCCCGGACAGTTTATTTACTCTGACATTCAAGATATTATCCATGCCCATACCTGCTATGGCCTTTTCCATAAGCTCCCTGTCTTTATTCACAAGCATAAGATTTTTATATACCGACATATCCTCCATCAGCCTGTCTTCCTGAAAGACTGCTGATATTTTTTTATTCTCCAAGCCTTTAATATTCCCTTTATAGCTGCTGTTTAATCCCAATATTATATTAAGCAGAGTTGTCTTCCCCACTCCTGATTTACCGATTAAAACATTTAATTGGCCCTCTAGGATTTCACATGAAAAATCCTTTAAAACAATTTTGTCTTCATAGCCGGCATTTTGCACATCTATACTTATCATTAAATCACCCCACAATTCTTTCCATTGTAACTTCAAATGATTTAACAATTAATTTTTCAAATATTATACTTAGTATTACTATAAGCAGGGTATATGCCATTATTCCCCCGGTATCCAGCTGAAGCTTTGATATATATAGTCCCTCTCCCAATGTCCCGGTGGGAATTCCAATAACCTCGGCAGCTACTCCTGCCTTCCAGCACATGCCAACGGCAAGATTAAGTCCCGATTTAAAATCATTTCTTATTAGTGGAAGGTATACATATATAATCTTTTTTATACCGCTTATATTAAACACCTTGGCCATCTCAAGCATTTTTTTATCCATGGCTTCCATACCGTTTAATATGTTTGTATATATTATCGGATATCCAATCAAAAGGGATATGAGCACGGAGAGCTTAGAAGACGAAATAAATACAAGGGCAAAGATTATAAAGGAGGCCACAGGTACCGACTTAATTGCCACAAGTAAAGGCGCTAAAAGCTCCTTTATTCTTTTGTATCTATATGCTAAGGGAGCAGTGATTATAGATAATATCAGTGACAAAGCAATACCCGAAAATATTTTAAGAGATGAGTTTAAGGCCGCCTCCCAAAATTCCCCTGTAAGGGCCAAATCATAAAATCTATTTAGAATCTCAAATATAGAAACAAAGAGAAAGTTGTCTTCGTATATATACGCGACACTTTCCCATAGTACCAACCAAAATATTACAGCCCATACTTTTATATTATATTTTCGATTCATTTATCCTAATTCCCTATATAATAGAAGTCATCCAAAGGTATTTTGCCCCCCACCGAAGCCGGGTTTTGATCAAATAACTCTGTAAGATATCCGTTTAACCTTATTTTCATATCTTCATTGGTTATACAAACTATATTGCATTTCGGTATGGCAATCTTAGCTGCGGCTTCAGGCAATATTTCATATTCCCCCATAAGCTTCGATGCCTCATCTATGTTTTGATTCACATAGTTAACACTTTCCTCATAGCTTTGTAAAAACGAATTGATCGCATTGGGATTTTCTTCTATAAATTCCCTGTTTCCGATGATTATTCCCGTAATCAAAGCACTGTCGCTATTTATGTCATCCCATTCCTTAGTCAAATCAACAGCTATTCCTATATTTTCATTTTGCATCATTGATGTGGTAACAAAAGGTTGCGGTATCATTACAATACTTCCTTCAGTTGATGCCAATATGGCTGCACATTCGGAATGTTCACTCTTCCATTCTATTTCAACATCTTCTATTCCGTTTTCACTTAAAATATAGTTTAAGCAATACTCGGGACTGGCTCCTTTACCGCTGGCAACAATGGTTTTACCCTTCAAATCCTCCAGGCTTTTTATGCTGTTTCCGTTTTCACATATATATATAACCCCCAGAGTATTAACCGCAAGCACCATCTGGTTTCCTTCTGTTTTACTATATAGGGCAGCTCCCAAATTCGCAGGTACACAAGCCAGATCCGTTTCCCCGCTTGATATTTTGGCCACCACCTCATCAACGGATCCTGATATGGTAAATTCGTATTCATTACCGTTAACCGGTCCCGTTTTTGAATCATCCATCAGCTTTACAAGACCCATACCTGTGGGACCTTTTAAAGCCGCTATTTTAATTCCCGTGGTTTTAAGATAATCATCTTCATTACCGCAAGAGCTCATAAGCATTGTGATTAATAATAACGCTGCTATTAATATTTTTTTCATTTGTACTCCTCTTTGTTAAATATTTATCTATTAAATGATAACATAACGAATCGCCCATTTCAATTGTTTTTTAAATATTACAACTTTTGTATAAGATTATAAATTGACTGAAAACTTTTCGGTTCATTTTTATACATCATTATGTTTGATTGTATCTCTTTATATACATTATCCCCTTTGAATTCTTGGTATTTGTCAATATTTCTCTCCAAACAACTCACATAATCCTTACCCCAAGCTTCTTCGTTTAACGGAAAACTATAAAGAGTCCTATAACCGTATTCCTTCAGCAGCTCATTTTTATATTCTTCATCCCCTATGCTGTCATGAAGCAACAAATAACCGCCCCTTTTAAGGACTTCATCCGTAAATTCAATCCCCTTGTCAAAGCCAATTATATTAAAAATTCCTTCGGCAAGCACAAGATCGAATTTGATATGGGTCTTTTTAGCCAGGCTTAAATCACCGTTTAATATTTCTATTTTATAGTCCTTTTTGTTTTCCCTTAAGTTTTCCAAGGCTTTTTTATCCGCATCAACAGCATATATTTTGCAGTTAAATTTTTTGGCTATCTCAATTGCGGAAATACCGGTACCGCATCCCATATCCAAAACCAACCATTCCCCATCTATATTTATATTAGAAAGCACCTTTAATAAATATGGATTTAGATTACTCCGGCATTCGTTTAATAAATCATATATATTCATAACACTCCCAAATAAAAAGGAGGGGTTACCCTCCTTAAATCGCAGATACAGCCACTATTATTGCTATCACTACTCCTATTACAGCTTCCCCTGCCAAGCAGCCGGAAGCAATAATATTACCGTTTTCCAAAGCCCTAGGGCTTTTTATTGTTTTATCAACCACAAGCCTTATAATTCCCCCTATAAATGCCGTAGCACTCAAATAAAACGGCAGATATACTCCAAGACCCAGGGTCATAACAGGGAAGTTCACGAAGTAAAGTATAACGGCGGCAAACATTCCTATTAAAAATGCCGTCATATTGGATATACCTCCCACCATGGAGGCCACCGCTGCAGCCTGTGCCGCAGGAAATATATCACTTCCTATTACTCCGCCGCCATAGGCTTTAAAAATTATATATAATGTGGCAACAGAAACTAATGCTCCAACTAATCCGCCAATGCATTCTGCTATCCATTGGGCCTTAGGATTACTGTTTAGGATATGGCCTTCCTTAAAGTCATTCATAACATCCCCCACAAGTCCACATGCCACGGCCACTATGGCTGCCACATAAAAGGCTTCAATATCCCCAATATCTGTCAATGCTTTAGCAGCTATCAGAACCAAAATTCCGAATATTTCCATGGGGTTAATTCCCGATTGCCCAACGCATTGGGATGACATGGCTGTTGCAAACCATACACCGATTATAGTTATAACGGAGGCCAGAGGTCCCAAATCCAGAAATATTGAAAAGATGAAAGCCAAAATTGCCATTGCAATGGGAGCCCATCTCATTCTAATAATTGAATCCCCGGCATCCTTTTTAAACATACCTCCAAAGATTTCCTTTGCCTTTGGAAGTATACCCTTTAGTAAAATACCGATTCCCGTTCCCACCATAAGTCCGATTCCAAGGGACTGCTTAAAAGCATTTGCCTGGGCATAGTCAAATATACCTGTTACCTGGCTTCCTATAAGTACTCCAAAGTCCCCTATAATTGCTCCTAAAAACCAAACGCTTATGGCCACCGGTCCAATTATGTATCCCACAGCAATAAGCATGGGTGACAGCCATATTCCACCTAATGATCCATATGATATCATTTTCTGATTCATAAGAACTGCCGGAATCATAGAAAACCAATCCCTAAGTAGGGCAAATAATCCTGATAATCCTATTGTTGTAAATAAAAGCTTTGCCTTTGAACCGCCTTCATCGCCGACTGTTAAAATTTCAGCCGCTGCCTGGCCCATGGGATAAGGAAGCTCCTTGGTTTCCACAAAATATTTTCTTATCAATGCTGTAAAAATAAGACCTAAAACAGTTCCTCCGATGGATACTATTAGCAGTATCAAAAAGTCAGGTTCCGCATTTGGTCTTAATATCCAAATCCCCGGTATTGTAAATGCCAAACCACCTGATACCATTGCCCCCGCAGACATTGCCGTATGGGTTACATTGATCTCGTTTAAATTGGTGTTTCCAAGTGCCTTAAGTGAAAACATGGAAATTAATGCCACAAACATTATTGGCCAAGGCAAAGAGCTTAGTTTCAGTGCTACAAACATAGAACTCATTGTAATAATTACTGAGCCTATCACACCGATAACCATACCCCTTACCGTAAGCTGCCTAATTACTGCATTTACGCTAATTGGTTTATTATTCATTTTTTCCTCTTTCTAGCATGAGCTATTTTAGTACCTGTTCTAAGAATCAAGTCCAAAAAAAATATAGCATAAAACCCCTTTAAATTCAAGTTTTATGCAATAAAAAATCCCGAAATACCGTCAAGATTGTTAATTGACTCCCTATCCAAAGATAAGGTGGGTATCCTGTTCGCGCTTTTGCCTTCCCCTCATAGGAGGCCTGACAGCCGTCTACGAAACCCGGATTCCCTAAAAATAAATGTAGGTTCAATTAAGTAATCTCAACTAATATTCCAGGGGTCTTTTTATTCAAATATACTGTCGTCACAATTTGTATGTACCTTTTGTACATCATCATTATCTTCCAGTAAATCTATAAGCTTTTTAAGTTTTGCCACATCGTGCTCTTCCTCCGGGCTAGCTTCCATAGAAGGTAAATACTCCACATCTGCTTCGGCAATTTCATAGCCTGCGGCACTTATTACTTTATGTACATCGTTAAATAAAGAAGGTTCACATACTATTTCAAAACTATCTTCATTTACAATCATATCTTCTGCTCCGGCATCTAAGGCCATCATCAAGATTTCGTCTTCGTCCAAGCCATCCTTTTTTTCTATGTATATCAGGCCTTTTCTTGAAAACATATATGATACACAACCCGGTGCTCCCAAATTACCGCCATATTTATCAAAAGTAGATCTGACAAATGATGCTGTCCTGTTCTTGTTGTCCGTTAGGGCTTCAACTATTATAGCTACTCCCGATGGTCCATAACCTTCAAAGGTCAATTCCTCATAGATTTCTCCAGATAACTCTCCGGTACCTTTTTTAATTGCTCTTGTTATATTATCATTTGGTACACCAAAGGTCTTCGCTTTGTCTATTGCCACCCTTAAAGCCGAATTATATTCCGGATCTCCTCCTGCTTTAGCCGCTACTGTAATAACCCTTGCATATTTTGTGAACATCGCTGCTCTTTTGGAATCCTGTGCTGCTTTTCTACCAGCAATTGTTCCGTGTCTTCCCAATCGAGACACCTCCCATCTTTAACTTTTTCTTAATTATACACTAATTTCCTTTTAATTTCAAGTTATTGCATGTTCTTAAAAGCATTGGCCATCATAAGTTTAATTCTGTTAAGCTGGTTAACATTACTTGCTCCGGGATCATAATCTATGGCAACTATGTTGGCATCCTTATCATAATTTCTTAATGCCTTGATCATTCCTTTACCTGTAACATGATTTGGTAAACAAGCAAAGGGTTGTAGGCATAAAATATTTTTAACTCCGGAATCAATTAATTCAACCATTTCCCCCGTAAGCAACCAGCCTTCACCGCATTGATTTCCTATTGATATTATATTTGTTGCCTTTTCTGCTATCTCTTCTATCCTTGCCCCTTCTTTGAATCTTTTACTGCTACGAAGAGCCCTTCTGACAGGCTTACGGTAGAATTCCACCATTTTAATACCAATGCCGTTATACACCATATTTTTATGGCTTCCCGAAAGATTCATATAATTAAATCTTTTACTGTGCATTCCGTACATGAAGAAATCCATAAAGTCGGGTACCACCGCTTCACCGCCTTCTTCTTCGATAAGATCAACTATATAGTTGTTGGCATTGGGGTGGTATTTAACAAGTATTTCTCCCACTACCCCCACTCTCGGCTTTTTAATATCTCTGACAGGCAGAGCATCATATTCTTTTACTATAGCCCTAATATTCTTCCTATAGGTCCTAGGATTAAGATTCATCACATTTTCATTTACTCTTTCAAACCAGCTGTCCATTATTGCTTGGGCAGAACCCTTCTCCACTTCATAAGGTCTTGTCTGATAAAGAAGCTTCATAAACAAATCACCGTAAAGCACGGCATAAACAAGCCTAACTGCCATTTTTGCGGATATTTTAAATCCCGGATTGGTTTCCAACCCTCCGGCATTGAATGAAATAACGGGAACCTGTTCCATATCCAAATCCTTTAAAGCTTTCCGTAAAAGGGATACATAATTGCTGGCTCTGCATCCGCCTCCGGTTTGTGACATAAATACCGCCACCTTATCCAAATCGTATTTACCGGACTTAAGGGCTGATATCATTTGACCCAAGGTAACAATAGTCGGATAACAGGCATCATTATTTATATATTTTAAACCCTCCTCATCGGAACCCTTGGTGGAAGCCGGTAGCAGCTCCACATTATATCCTTCCGCCTTCATAATGGATACGAAGTACTGGAAATGTATGGGTGACATCTGTGGTATCAGTAATGTGTAGTCACTCTTCATTTCCTTTTCAAAGAATTTTCTTTCATAATGAGTATTTGTTCGATTTGCAAAAACATTACTGTTTTCCCTTTCGAGCATTGCCGCCTTAAGGGACCTTATTCTTATCTTTGCTGCCCCAAGGTTGGAGCCTTCATCTATTTTTAGAACAGTATAAAGCTTGTTGTGTTTGCTTAGAATTTCCTCCACCTGATCGGTGGTAACCGCATCCAAACCACAACCAAAGGAGTTTAGCTGTATAAGCTCCACATCATTTCTCCTACCTGCAAATTTAGCCGCTTTATATAGTCTTGAGTGATACATCCACTGATCCAAAACTCTAATCGGTCTGTCAAGATTCAAGTGGGGGGTAACTGCATCTTCAGTTAAAACTGCCATATCAAAGGAATTTATCAATCTGTCTATACCATGATTGATTTCGGGATCCAAATGGTAAGGCCTTCCGGACAATACTATAGCCTTTTTACCCTTATCCTCTATATATGAGATTACTTCCTTACCCCTACGCTCCATTGTTTCTTTGAATTCATTAAATTCTTTTCTGCCGGCATTCACCGCCTCTTTTAATTCGTTTTTAGTAATATTCTCTTTGAATAAGGAATAGGACTTACCGTTCTCACGGAATCTGTAAGTCTTCTTTATATTGTTTATGCTTTCAATATCTATCTCCCTACTGCCGTTAAAGAATTTAAAAAACTGCTCCACCATTTTGTTGTCATCATCAAAGGGAACAAAAGGATGGTAGTATTCAACACCGTTTTCTTCAAACAGTTCTATCATATTTTTATCAACCACCTCGGGGTAGGTTGCTACTATAGGGCAGTTATAGTGGTTAGGCGCACTCGCATCCTCAGGATTTTCATAATTGATGCAAGGATAAAATATTCTTTTTATTCCCTGTTCACACAGCCATTTAATGTGACCGTGGACTATTTTGGCAGGATAACATGCAGTATCCGAAGGTATGCTATCCATACCCATTTCGTAAATTGTTTTGCTGCTTGTGGGACTCAATACTATCCTAAATCCCAATGCATTGAAAAACCCATGCTAAAACGGGTAGTTCTCAAACATGTTGAGTACCCTAGGTATTCCTATAATACCCCTTTGAGCTTCGTGTTCATCCAAAACCTCTCTGTCAAATAGAAGCTTATATTTTTCTTCATACAGATTTGGAACATCCCTATGAATATTCTCTCTTCCCGCTCCCTTTTCACATCTGTTTCCTGTTATATATGTACTTCCGTCACTGAATTTGGAAATAGTTAATATGCAACGGTTTTCACAGCCCTTGCATCTCCTGTTTGATGTTTCTACTTTAAATTCCGACAGCTCTTCTAGGGAAACCACCGATGATCTTTCCCCCAGCTCATAGCAATTCCTACCTATCAAAGCAGCTCCAAAGGCTCCCATAATTCCGGAGATATCCGGTCTTACAACATCCTTTCCCAATATCAATTCAATGCTTCTTAAAACAGCATCGTTTAGGAATGTTCCCCCTTGGACAACAACTCTTTCTCCTGTTTCTTCCGGATTCCTAAGCTTAATAACTTTATACAAGGCATTTTTTATTACAGAATATGAAAGTCCTGCTGATATATCCCCGATGGTAGCCCCTTCTTTTTGAGACTGCTTTACCTTGGAATTCATAAATACCGTACATCTTGTGCCCAAGTCCACCGGGCTCTCTGCTTTAATTGCCTCCTTGGCAAACTCGGCAGGCTCCATCTCAACTGATTTTGCATATGTTTCTATAAAGGAGCCGCAGCCGGATGAACATGCTTCGTTCAGCATGATATTATATATTGCCCCATCCTTAATTTGCATGCATTTCATGTCTTGGCCGCCGATGTCTAAAATAAAGTCAACCCCGGGTAGAAATTCATCCGCCGCCTTATAGTGGGCCATGGTTTCTATTTCCCCCATATCGATTCTATATGCCGTTTTAACCAGGCTTTCTCCGTAGCCTGTTACAACAGATTTACCGATATATGCCGTATCCGGCAGCTTATCATAAAGCTCCTTAAGTATATTTTTAACCACTCCCAAAGGGTTACCCTGATTACCCGAATAATATTCAAATACAAGGTTTTTATCTTCATCAATCAGAGCAGCTTTCGTTGTAGTAGATCCTGCATCTATACCCAAAAAAACCGGTCCCTGTACGTCTTTTAGATCTCTCCTGTTTATCTTGGTCTTGGCATGTCTTTCCTTAAATGCTTCGTATTCTTCGTCGTCCTTAAACAGGGGTTCTAAATATTTAGCTACAGATAAGAGTCTTTGGTCCGTATTTTTGAATGTGCTAATAATATCCCCCAGGCTTCTTTCCCTTCTGCTCTCAGATAGATATGCAGCACCGATTGCAACAAAATACTTGGAATTTTCAGGGAATATAACCTCTTCATCCGTTAGCTTAAGGGTTTCGATGAATCTTTTTCTTAATTCGGAAAGATAAGTCAAAGGACCTCCCAAAAAAGCAACCTTACCCTTAATAGTATGACCGCAGGCCAATCCCGATATTGTCTGGTTTACCACGGCCTGAAATATTGAGGCAGCCAAATCCTCATGGGCAGCTCCGTCGTTTATCAATGGCTGAATATCGGTTTTTGCAAATACTCCGCACCTGGCAGCTATGGGGTATATTATGGAATGACTTTTTGCATAATTATTTAAACCCTCGGCATCGGTGTTTAATAAAACAGCCATTTGATCTATAAAGGCTCCCGTACCCCCGGCACATGTACCGTTCATTCTCTGCTCAATTGTGGCACCGTAAAAGGTAATCTTGGCATCTTCACCGCCAAGCTCTATGACTATCTCCGTTTCCGGAATAATCCTCTGTACGGCTTCACTGCAAGCTATGACCTCTTGTTCGAAATCTATGTTTAAAATCTCCGCAAGGGATAACCCCCCTGAACCTGTAATAACAGCAGTTAGTTTTAAGTTCCCGTATTCGTTATAAAGCTCATTTAATAGTTTTGTAACCTTTTCAAATACATTAGACATGTGTCTTTCGTATCTTGAATATATGATTTCATCCTTGTCATTTAATAAGACCAGCTTAACTGTCGTTGAGCCCACATCAATACCTAATCTCATTCTTTTGTCTCCTAATAATAAATAATAAATTTATAAAACTGCTATTTCTTTTTTGTATATTATATATAGTGTTATCCCGTAGAATATTACACCGAATATTTCTGCAATGGGAAATGCATACCAAACTATTTCAGTGCCTCCCAGCTTAAGCAGAAGATAGGCAAAGGGAATTATAACTATAATCTGTCTGATAAACGAGCCGATAAGCACAAGAAAGCCATGACCTATGGCTTGGTAAAGTGCCGATGTGATGATGCCAAAGGCTGCCGGTATAAAACACAAGCTTATGGTTTTAAGTGCCAAAATACCAAGGCTCATCATGTCTCCCTTTGCATTGAATAACAGAAGTAATTGTTCCGGTAACAGATTAAACAAAGACATTCCTATTATCGCTATTATGATGCCATATAAAAGGGAAATTTTTAAAGCTGACATCACCCTTTCTTTATTCCTGGCTCCATAGTTATACCCCATAATAGGCATAGCCCCTTGTCTTATACCAAACAAAGGCATAAATATGAATCTCTCAAGCCTTGCATAAACTCCGAGTACGGCAACCGCCGTGGTGGAATACATGGCTAATGCGGAATTTAACAAAATAACCGTAAGGGAGCTTACCGCTTGTGTCACTATGGCAGGTAATCCCACGCCGTAAATTTCCTTTACTATTTTCCGGTTTAATTTATACTTCCTTATATCTATTTTTACCAAATGCTCTTTAAATTTAATCACATATACCGCATATAAAAAGGATATCATCTGCGCCAAAACCGTGGCTATGGCAGCCCCCGGAACTCCCAGCTTTGGAAATCCCCATAAGCCAAATATCATAATGGGATCCATTATGATATTTAAGCCAGCTCCCAGCAGCATAAATATCATGGGGTGTATCATATCCCCCGTTGCCTGTAATATTTTTTCAAAACCCATTACGAATATAACAAACACCGAGCCCAGTGTAACTATCCTTAAGTAATAGATACCGTTTGTAAATATGTAATCATCTCCGGTAAAGTGCCCTATAAAAGTATTGGCAAATATGAGTCCAAAGGATGCAAATACTATGTAGTTAATAAGCTGAAGATATATACCGCAATTGGCAGCAATATCCGCTTCCTGTTGATTTTTTTCCCCCAGTTTTCTTGCTATTACCGAATTTATTCCCACCCCGGTTCCAACTCCAAAGGCAACAAGCATAAGCTGAACAGGTAATACCAAGGTAACGGCCACCAAAGCGCCCTCTCCCAAATAAGATACAAAAATACTGTCTACAATGCTGTATATGGCATTAATAAACATAGATAGCATGGCGGGCCATGACATTCCCAGTATTAATCTGTTGATTGGGGCAATCCCCATTTTGTTTTCTGTCATAATTTCTCCAAAAAAAATATTGGGTAAACCTATAAGCCGGGTTCTGTATTTGACAATCATCCATCTCGAACTGCCATCGCTGACAGCCTCTAGCGACACACCTAACGGGCAGCAACGGGCCGCTGCCTTTACGCCCTACTTTGTCTTGCTCCGAATGGGGTTTACACGGCCGTTATGTTACCATAACGCCGGTGAGCTCTTACCTCACCATTTCAACCTTACCACGCACCTAAGGCCGTTCGGCGGTATGTTTCTGTTGCACTTTCCCTATAGTTACCTACGCCAGACGTTATCTGGCATCCTTACCCTGTGGAGCCCGGACTTTCCTCATACATTTCTGCACGCGATTGTCTGGTTTACCCAATGTATTAAACTGTTATTATTTCATAAGGATCCATATTCTCTACAAATTCATATAGAGGAATATATTCCCCTGCTATATCAAGCTCATTTAAGAGATGTTCATAAAAATTATTGATAAAGAACTTCTCAGTTCCGTAGTGACCCAGGTCAATTACATTTTTGCCTTCTATCTTTGCTTCCATAGCCTGATGGTATTTAATATCTCCGGTTATGAAAACGTCATAATCAAAATCCGATATAAATTCTCCGCCGCTTCCCGTACATACCCCCACGGTTTTTACACCTTTTTTTATATCCCCTATAAATCTTATGGATGTAATGGGTATTTCCAGTTCTTCAGAAGCTACTTTTATAAAGGAAAAAACCGGCAGCTCTTCCCTTAACTCGCCTTTCACAACAAAATCACTTACATTTTCCATATTAACAAGCCCTAAAAGCTTTGCCAAATAATCATTATTGCCACTCTTTATCTTATCAAAGGGAGTATGTAATGAATAAACTGAAATATCGTTTTTTATAAGCTTTGTGATAAGTCTACCATAACCATTTATAACTTCTATGGAGTTAATATGATTAAACATTAAAGGATGATGAGTTACAATTAGATTCGATTTTTTTAGCACAGCCTCCTCAATAACCTCATCGGTAATATCAAGGGAAATCAATATGCCGGTAATATCACTGTTTTCACTTATTATTTGAAACCCGCTATTATCCCATTCCTCTTGAATATCAAGGGGTGCAATCTTGTTTGCGATATTTTCAAAATCTAAAATCTTCATCAAATCACCCTCTTTAAAAAAAATCTAAGATACTTAAGTCTGTATTCATATTCCTTAATCATATTAATATTTAATGTATTACTTTTTTTTAAATTGTCAAGTACAATTTCAGTTTTTCTGACTTTTCTTTCAAGAAAATCAGAAAGTATTTCCTTATCATTTTCACACATATGAAGGGGCACCTCCAACTCAACGGAGCTATCCTTTAATTCCTCCACATTAACAGATGAAAGACCTTTTTCCGCAACAATAATCTCCGGTATGTGTCTGTTTTCCCTGACAAGTATATCCCTTGTTATGTTGTATCCGTTTTTATATAGCCAGTAACGAAGCTCACCGCTGTGATTTCTGGGTTGGAGTATAAGCTTGCCAAATGAATGGGTTTTATTAATATCATCCCTTAAAATATCGACTATAAGCCTTCCTCCCATTCCGGCAATAATAACATCATCAACTTCACCAAAGTCTATTACCTTTAGGCCATCCCCCAGTCTATAATCCACATGAGCATTGCTTTCTTTTGTAAATCTCTCTATATTGTCTCTGCCCTTTTTTAGGGAATCTTTGCTTATATCCACCAATACTATATAATCGGATATTCCGTCTTCAATAAGCTTAAGGGGTATATATCCATGGTCACTTCCAATATCGGCAACCCTGTCCCCCTCCCTTATAAAGCTATAGATTACTTCCAATCTTTGACTTAGCCGCATTTCCTACTCCAAATAATCCTTGAGCTTTTTGCTTCTGCTGGGATGTCTTAGTTTTCTTAGAGCCTTTGCTTCTATCTGACGTATTCTTTCCCTGGTAACATCAAACTCCTTGCCCACCTCTTCTAAGGTTCTTGGCCTTCCGTCTTCCAGCCCAAACCTTAAGGTCAGCACCTTCTTCTCCCTTTCGGTCAGTGTATCTAAAACTTCTATTAATTGCTCTTTAAGCATTGAAAATGCCGCAGCATCGGCAGGTGCCGGAACATCCTCATCCGGGATAAAGTCTCCCAAATGACTGTCTTCCTCTTCACCAATTGGTGTCTCCAATGAAACAGGATCTTGGGATATCTTTTGAATTTCCCTTACCTTTTCCACCGTTATCCCCATTTCCTTTGCTATCTCTTCTGCACTGGGCTCCCTGCCGTATTCTTGTAAAAGCTGCCTGGAGACCCTTATTAATTTATTTATAGTTTCCACCATATGAACAGGTATTCTGATTGTCCTTGCCTGATCCGCTATGGACCTTGTAATAGCCTGTCTTATCCACCATGTGGCATAGGTGGAGAATTTATACCCTTTAGTATAATCAAACTTATCCACCGCTTTTATCAATCCCAAATTACCCTCTTGTATCAGGTCTAAAAACAGCATCCCTCTGCCCACATATCTCTTTGCTATACTTACCACCAGTCTCAGATTGCATTCACACAATCTTCTCTTGGCTTCTTCATCACCATTTTCCATCCTGATGGCCAACTCTTTTTCTTCATCTCCCGTCAAAAGGGCAACCTTACCGATTTCCTTTAAGTACATTCTAACGGGGTCATCTATGGCAACGCCCTTAGGTATAGTGGCATCCAAATCCAGGTCTTCTTCTATCTCTTCCAGCTCACTGGGATGGGGCTCTCTGTTCTCCACCACATCTATGGATCTTGACATTAAGATTTCGTATGATTCTTCAATATCATTTTTATCAAGCTCCAATTCCGATAGGTAAAGACTTATCTCTGCAAAGGTCAGCTCATTGTTCTTTTTTCTGGCATCAGACTCCAAATCAGCTAAATAGCGATTTCTCATCTCCAGGGTTTTTTGACGCTTTTCTTCGTTCTGTTCAACTTCTTTAATTTTTTTGCTCATTACTTAATTACTCCTACACTCCCTAATTTTTACACTAACTTTCATAAGCTTTTCAGTTAATTCTTTAATATTTTTTTCGTCGTTATCCTCTTCTGCTATGGCCAAAAGATCAATAATTTCCGCTTCTTCCCTTTTTAACTTGTTATATTTTATACTGTCTATGCACTGTTTATAAAAAAGCTCCTCGTCGGCACCCACTATAATTTTGCTAAATATATCCCTTAATTCATTCTCTTCATCCATATCAAAGTTTTTGATGAAGGCTTCAAAATCGATGGTTTCTTCCTTTTGATATTTTTCATTTATGACCTGAAAAACATGTCTCCCAAGATCTGATGTGAACTCGTATTCATCATCTAGTATATTACCCAAATAGTTGGGATTTGAAACTAACAGCCTTATCAAATTCTTTTCTGCTATCGGCATATCCTTTGTCATTTTTATTTGGTTTGTTCTCTCAGGCTTAGGGTTTTCATTTTCCCTATTACCGTTTATTTCCATAACTATGGCCTGTCTTGATATATTAAGCTCTTCACTTAGCTTTGTAATATATATATCCCTTTCCACAGGACTTAGTTTAAGCAGGATGGGAACGGCACTTTTGATGTATTCCAAAACCTTTAGTTTATCATTTAGATCATATCTTTTTTTATTTATGCTTAGCATAAAATCTGTGGCCGGCATAGCATGCTTTATAAGCTTCTCAAAGGCATCCTTTCCGTTTTTCCTTATATAATCGTCCGGATCCTTTTCTCCCGGTATGATAAGCACCTTTGCCCTTCCCTCCGTCAATCTAATTACCTCAATACCCCTAAGGGCGGCATTGATCCCCGCATCATCCGAATCATAGGATAGTACGATATTTTTAGTATATCTTTTCAGAAGTCTGGCCTGATTCTCCGTTAAGGCGGTACCTAAGGATGCCGCAACATTTTTTACTCCGTACTGATAAAGGGAAATCAAATCCATGTATCCCTCAACCAAAATAACCCCATCCTTATCACCTATATCTCCCTTGGTAAAATTAAGTCCGTATAGGTTATTCTTCTTTTTGAACACTGTGCTTTCCGCAGAATTCAAGTATTTTGGCATGCCTTCCCCGATTATTCTACCTCCAAAGCCTATAACCTTGCCCATGGTATTAAATATGGGAAACATAACCCTATCTCTATACTTATCATATGACCTTTCCCCTTTTTTAGAGATGAGGCCCAATTCGAGTAAATCCTTTTCTTTTACGCCCTTTGCCAGCATAAAGTCCTTTAAGGATGTCCATTCCTTATCCGCATATCCCACACCGAATTTTTTAAGGGTGGCATCACTTATGCCCCTTTTCTTCATATATGCATAACCGGGATTGTTATCCTTTGTAAATGCTTCATAAAAGAACCTGGCGGCCATAGTGTTTATTTCATAATATTTATCTTGCTTATCATTATTTCTGTAATCACTTTTTTCCAGTCGGACATTATATTCCTCCGCCAGCTTTTCAATGGCTTCTCCAAAGGTAAGATTATAGTATTTCATCACGAATTCTATAGCATCTCCCTTTGCACCGCAGCCAAAGCATGTGAATATCTGCTTGCTCTCAGAAACAATAAAAGAAGGCGTTTTTTCGTTATGGAACGGACAAACACCTTTGAAATTACTTCCGGCTCTTGTAAGAGAAACAACTTTGCCTATTACATCAACAATGTTTATCTTAGATTTTAATTCATCAATCACATTGTTATTGTATCCCATAGCATCCCCCTTATCTCTTTATATTATACTATTCAACGCAAGTATTAATTTTCCTTTATTTAATTTAAATTATTTCAAAGCTTTCGGATCAAAAAGTTTGGAATAGAGGGAAAAGGCATATCTGTCAGTCATACCGGAGATATAGTCCTTTACCGCAACCTTAACCCCATCATCCAATGCAATGCTTCTGTATATCCAGGGCATTTCATCGGGTTTGTTTACATAATAGTTATATAGGGAAACTATAATCACCTCTATTTTGTTCAAATCCTCAGCCTTTTTTACCTTGTCTGACTTATATACATTCTCAAACATATAGTCTCTCATCTCGTTTAAGGCTTCTCCATGCTCCTTATCTAAGGCAATTATATCCTTGCCTTCGCTGTTCTTAACCAGGCTTTCTATGAGATTATTTATTCTTGTGCTGTGGCTGTAACCCAAAACCTTTAAGGCTTCCTTTGGAAAATCATTCATGGAGACCACTTTGCTTCTTATGGCATCATCCATATCATGATTGACATAAGCAATCCTATCGCTTATTTTTACTATCTGCCCCTCCAGTGTAACGGGCAATCCTTCTCCCGTATGATTTAAAATGCCATCCCTAACCTCATATGTCAGGTTCATTCCTTTTCGGTCTTCTCCGGATTCAATTATTTCAACTATCCTAAGACTTTGTACGTTATGGTTAAAGCCCCCCTCATGAATTCTATCCAGCACCATCTCCCCGTTATGGCCAAATGGTGTATGCCCAAGATCATGACCCAATGCTATGGCTTCCGTTAGGTCTTCATTATAGTTTAATATCCTAGCTATTGTCCTTGCCACCTGGGATACCTCTAATGTATGGGTAAGTCTTGTTCTGTAATGGTCCCCTTCCGGCGATAAAAACACCTGGGTTTTATGCTTTAATCTTCTCAATGCCTTGGAATGAATCAGCCTATCCCTGTCCCTTACAAATTCGGTCCTGTATTTGCACTTATCCTCGGGATATTCCCTTCCCTTTGAGTTTATGGATTTCATTGCCCTTTCAGAAAGCATTATGAGTTCTCTTTTTTCTATATCTTCCCTTAGCAACATGTTATACTCCCGTATGTCCAAAACCGCCATGACCCCTGTTGGTATCGTTTAGGCTTTCCGCCAGCTTTGGTTCAACCCTTTCATATTTTGCAATGATAAGTTGAGCAATCCTATCTCCGTTATTTATCACAAAATCCTCATCCCCAAAATTTATCACGGGAATTTTTAGCTCTCCCCTGTAATCAGAATCAATGGTACCAATACTGTTAACAAGGCCAATCCCCTTTTTAATAGCAAGTCCCGACCTGGCTCTGACCTGACCTTCATATCCCATGGGAAGTTCAATAAAAAGGCCTGTGGGCACCAGCCTTCTTTCCATGGGCTTTAATATTATTGGTTCATTAAGATATGCCGATAAATCCATACCCGCAGATCCTTCGGTCTCATATTTAGGCAAAATTCCGCTTTTACTAACAATTCTTAATTCCATTTTATTCTCCCTTTACTACAGTCAATGAATAATCATCAATATTATCAAAAAGCTCACATATCTCATGAATTTCCTCATAAGTAATCTTATCAAGTTTGTCAAGGACCTGGTTTTGCGTCAAAATATCCCCCAGCTGTATATTATTTTTTCCGTTTGAAATCATTCTTCCTTGGACAGTTTCCAAGCTGAAAATATACCCGGATTTTAGTTGTTCCCTGGCTGAATCTATTTCTTCCTTTGATATTTCTTCGTTTTTTAGTCTGTCCAACTCTTCCTTTATTCCATTTATGGTTTCATCAATTTTATCCCTGTTAACCCCGGCATATATTTTAAAATATCCATCATCTTTAAAATATGAAGCCATGGAATGAACTGAATAAGCAAGGCCTCTCTTTTCCCTGATATTTTGAAAGAGCCTAGATGACATGGACCCGCCAAACAGATTGTTTAGTATTGCCAGTGCATAGTGCTTATCAGAAGCCACCGAAAGGCCACCCTTTGCAAGGCATAAATGGGCCTGCATTATATCCTTCTTGAGATATTTAGTCTTAGGTGTATATTGGTAGGGCCTATATATTGGCATGGACTTATTATCCTTCAGCTTGCTGAATTTGCCGCCGAAATATTCCATTACCTCATTTTCATCAAAGCTTCCTGCTATTGATATAAAGACGGCATCTTTTGTGTACTGTTCATAGTAATATTTCTCCACAGTTTCCTTGGAAAAGCCGTTCACAGTATCCATGGTTCCCAGTATATTATTCCCAAGTATTGAATCACCGAATACCATCTCATCTGTCACATCAAGTATAAGGTCTGTGGGGTCATCAAAATTCATCTTGATTTCTTCTGTTACTACCTTTTTTTCCCTGTCCATTTCTTCCTTTAGGAACAAGGGGTTTTCTATCATATCCACCAAAACATCGGCACAATCAAATAGGTGTTCCCTCAAACATTTGATATAGTAGCAAGTACCTTCCTTGCCGGTGAAGGCATTCATCTGACCTCCCAGCCTGTCAACATCCGATACTATTTCCACTGCATTTCTGTTTTTGGTACCTTTGAAAAGCATGTGTTCTATAAAATGGGATATACCATTTATTCCTTCAATCTCATTTGTAGCTCCGGTCTTGCTCCATATACCTATGGAAACAGAAGCCACCGAGTCAAATTTATCCATTATCAATTCGATATTATTATCCAGTCTAATCTTTTTTATCATTTTCTAAAAACTCCTTAGTTATGCAATTGATGGTGTGTTTTCTATTTTCCAAATATGCGGCCTTTGGCTGGGCACTTGCCCTTTCCCTGCACCAATATTTGTTTTCATGGGCTTTTTCAATCTCCTCAAAGCTCATTCCCTTCTTTTTACATTCAAGTATTAAATTCTTTTCCTCATTAGCTTCTTTTATATATAGATTAAAATATTTTTCTATATATTCCTTGGGTATAAGGCCGTAATGGGGAGATATAAGCATATTAGGCCTATAATCCCTACATTTTTCAGCAGATTTTATTGATTCCTCAAAGCTCTTTAATATGGCAGTATGCATATAATCCTTACCCCTTAAAACTCCTGTGCTTTCCGATGCAAACATTATATTATCGGGCAAAAGAATATAGGTCATGCTGCAATCTGTGTGTCCCTTTGTACTAAGCGCTTTGATTTTAGACTCATCCAATATGATTTCATCTCCGTCTGCCAAAACCAAATCCACTCTGAACCCTTCCTTTGGTATTTCGGACTCCCCATGGGAATAATTCTCCGAGGCCACCTCTCCCAGCTTTTTTATTAATGATTTTGCATTATCACTCATAAATACATTTTGGGCCTTTTGGGAACCTACCACATGGGTTTTTGGCCATCTTTTTACAACAAAGGGCAAAGCCCCTATATGGTCATAGTGGGTATGGGATATCAATACATAGTCAATGTTTTCTCTCTCCCTATCCTTTAAGGTTTTCTCAATGTTGCTTATCAAAGCATCTCCGCAATAGGCCATCCCCGTGTCATAAAGCACCACTTTGGTCCTTGTAAATATCAATAAGGCTTCCCCGCCTCGACCTGCGGTTACCCTTACTATATTTTCGGGATATTTAAATCTGTCATGATTGTTAAAATCACTGAATATTTCTGATCTGTGTTTTTCGTCTCTCATCTCTCATCTTTCCCATTACTTTTATAAAGTTTATAAACAGTAATATAATAATTACAAATCCCAAATATCCTTCCACCGGGAACATGTATGAAACTATATTTTTAAAACCGATAAGCCCCAGGGAAAAGCCCAAGATACCGGCACATATTATATATTTATTCTTATTCTTTACGTCTTTTATCTTGGTGGTAAATCCATAAAAATTGCTCGTGGCAGATGAATAAATGGAAAGCATCAAAACCAAAGCATAAATTCCATGGATTGTGGGGGATAGTCTTGCTGAATAACCGAGCATCGGTAAATCCAACATTTGAGAAAATGTCATATCCTTTTGTAAGGCAATCACTATTACATATGCTAATATTGCCAGCATCAGTCCCCCCAGGATGCTTCCTAAAAGTGCATGCTTATAGCTTTTTGCATTGATTGAAGATGTGGCAACTATTGGTATCACCGAAAGTATATTATATGAAATATATAATAAAGAAGCAAGAATATAATTATTTGCTATGGGACTTGGTTTTATTTCCGTCTCATATCCCATATTCCCCATGTCTTTACCAATTACCAAAATACTCACTATCAAGACCACCACAAACAATATGGGCATAATATATCTAAATATACGGTATACTCTTTCAAACTCACCTATAACCGCCCATAATACCAAGAGCAATATTATAAGTCCACCAAATGATTTTGAAATTCCAAACTCCTGGTTTATAAGGGAACCTCCTGCCGCCGTCATGGTAACCAGCACCGTAAAAAGTATCATGGCCATGAAGTATCCCACAAATTCTGTCAATATCCTATTGCCTCCGGGCACTATGATTATTCCCATATCATTGGAATTAAAATATCTGGAGTTTACACAAGTCATCACTCCAGTTAATATAAACAGCACCCCTATGAATATTATTCCGAACTTGGCATTGGAGGAAAATACACCAAAAAATTGCCATATTTCCCTGCCGGATGCAAACCCTGCTCCCATTATGGCTGAAGTGAACATAAATGCCACCCCAAGAAACGACAGCTTATTCCTATTCTTCAAATTCTTCGTACTCCTCCATGTCTTCAATGCTTATGGAGTATTCATCGATGTCATATTCTAGGGCATCAGTGAAATCAAAATCATCTTCGCCGCCGCTTAACTTATTGAATCTGCAATTTGTTATGGCATCCCTTACGCTCAAATAATTATCATTGTGTTTTACCTTATCCGAAAATACATACCAGTCCCTGAACTTTATAATTTCTTCACTTAATTTGTCATAGGTTTGGGCATTTTCGCCACCGCTGCAGATTCCCATAAATGATAATTTGATCATCTCAAGCAAACCGTTAAGTTCTGTATCATAATCCGGCAAGAAAGTGATAATGTCATCAAAATATGTTTCAAATAACCCCTTTAGAATGTTCATATCCGCATCCTCTAAAAGCAGATACAATGTTTTTTCATCGAAGTATTCCTCCATTTCCAGCAAATCTGCCATGTTATCGAAATACTCGAAATCTTCTCCCCTGTCTATACCAAGGGCTTCAAAAAGTTCTTCTTTATTCATAATTTTCACCCATCATTTTAAATATATGTTATAATACACTTGTTAATATCTAGGATTATACTACATAGATAAGAAAATTTCCACCATGGAGGTAAAAATGACTATAAAAAAACGTGGCGAGATAGATAACAAGTACAAATGGAATATTGAAATAATGTATCCCCATGAGGATTTATGGGAAGAAGACATAGATGAAATTCTTAAATTGACTGATGAATTTAAGGAATATTACGGAAAGATTTGCAGTTCATCGGACAATTTATTTGTGGCACTATCAAAAAAGGATGAGATATGGCAAAGGCTTGAAAAGGTTTTTGTATATGCCCATATGAAGCTGGATGAGGATAACACCAACAATAAGTATCAGGGTATGAATAGCAAATGTCAAAATTTGGTAGCTAAGGTATCAGCTGCCCTATCCTTTTTTACCCCTGAAGTATTAAAGCATGATAAATCATTAATTGATGAATATATTAGCAGCAATGATAATTTAAAAAAATATCATTTCTATTTTGAAACTCTATTTAGAGAAAAGGACCATGTTTTAAGCGAACAGGAAGAAAATATTTTGGCTCAGCTTTCTGAAGCCCTAAGGGCGCCTTCCGATGCCTTTACGATGCTTAATAATGCTGACCTAAAATTCGATGATGTGGAAGGTAAAACCCTAACCCACGGCAACTATATAAACTTTATGGAATCCGGTAACAGAAAAACCAGAAGAAAAGCCTATACCAATGTTTATAAGGAATATGAGGCTTTGAATAATACCCTGGCCACAACCTATAGCTATAATGTTAAAACCGGTGTCATAACATCAAGACTGAGAAAATACGGTTCTGCTTTGGAGGCTGCCTTGTATGGTGATAATATACCTGTCTCTGTTTATGATAATCTCATTTTATCTGTACATGAGCATCTATCCTCTCTCCACGAATACACCAATTTGAGAAAGAAAATACTTAAGGTGGACGAATTAAAAATGTATGATATATATGTACCTTTATGTAAGGTACCCGATAAGAAATACACCTTTAATGATGCAGTGGAAATAATGCTAAACGCCCTATCACCCTTGGGAGATGAATATATCAATATATTAAAAAACGGGATTAAAGACGGATGGATTGACATTTATGAAAACGAAGGTAAGACTTCGGGGGCATATAGCTTTGGTTCATATGACAGTATGCCATATATCCTTATGAATTTTAACGGTAATCTTAAGGATGTTTTCACCCTGGTACATGAGTGCGGCCATTCCATGCACTCATATTATACGAGAAACAACCAACCCTTTGTTTACGGTGGACATTCTATTTTTACAGCGGAGGTGGCATCCACAGTAAACGAAGCTCTGCTTATAAACTATCTCCTGCAGCATGAAACGGATCTTAATATTAAAAAATATTTGATAAATTTCCATATTGAAGAATTCAGAACAACACTGTTCAGACAAACAATGTTTGCGGAATTCGAAAAGCTGACCCATGAAAAAGTCGAAAAAGGAATTCCTTTGACCACTGAGCTTTTAAACTCGGAATATGAGAAGCTAAACCACAAATATTTTGGAAGGGCTTTATCAGACGATGAATATATAAAGTATGAATGGTCCAGGATACCTCATTTTTACAGGGCATTTTATGTATACCAATATGCCACAGGGTATTCTGCTGCCACGGCAATAGCCAAAGGAATTTTGGAGGACAATGAAAATTCCAGGGATAAATATTTGGAATTCTTAAAAACCGGTGAAAGTGATTATCCGGTGGAACTACTTAAGATTGCCGGTGTGGATATGTCAAAAAAGGAATCCATAGACAATGCATTGATAGTATTTGATAATCTTGTTGAAGAATTAAGGAGTATATAATGAAAACCAAAGTATTCATACATACCAATGACAGTGTTGCTTCTAACAGAGTCAGGGATCAATTGATAGGTATGCTTGAAAAATCTAATTTTGCCATCACAAATACATTTGAGGAATGTGATGAATTACTTATATGTGTTGGTGGCGACGGTACCTTTTTACAAGCGGTTCATCAGTATAATTTCCCTAATATCCCCATAATCGGAATTAATACGGGACATTTGGGTTTTTTTCAGGAGATCATGCCCAATCAGCTGGATGAATTTATATACTACTATAACTCGGGTAAATATACTATACAAACCATAACCACTGTCCAGGCAGAAATTCATACAAAATCAGATATTTATACGGTTTTAGGTATAAACGAAATACAGCTAAAAGGACCTTCCACCAGCTCGACCCACCTTAATATTTCCATTAGCGGCAGCTTTATTGAAAGGTTCTCCGGGGATGGTATTTTGGTTTCCACACCTTCCGGTTCCACCGCATATAACTATTCATTGGGAGGAAGTATTGTGGATCCTAGATTGAATCTTTTGCAGGTCACTCCCATTGCACCCATAAATACCACCGCTTACAGATGCTTTACTTCCAGCATAGTTTTACCTGCCAAGGAATCACTGGAAGTTTCCCTTGACAATTATACGGATGATAAGTCCCTTACCGTAATTTATGACGGATTACCGGTTATATATGAGGATGTAAAAAGTGTAAAATTTACCATGTCAGATAAAGAAGTGAATCTGTTAAGATTCGATACCTACGATTTTTGGTCAAAGGTAAAAAGCAAATTTATATAAAGGAATTAATATGTCAGATTTTAAATATATTGTAACAGCAGAAGATATGGGCTTAACGGTTGGCGAAATCGTAAAAAAAAGATTTAATTTTTCTTCAAGGCTAAAATCAAAAATTAGGCAGGAACGATTAACCTATTTAAACGGAAGCAATGTGCAGGGCTATATAAAGCCTAAGATTGATGATGAGATAGGAATATGTTTGCCCAAAGAAAAGAGCGACTTTCCCAAGGAGGATATACCAATATTTCCTGTTTATGAGGATGATGATCTTCTAATTATCAACAAACAGGCGGGTATTATTGTACACCCAACCAAGGGACATCCATTACATACAATTGCAAACGGCCTGATGACCTATATGGAAAATACCCTTAAGCCCTTTAAGATAAGATTTGTGAACAGATTGGATATGGACACAACGGGCCTAGTTATTATAGCAAAAAATTCAAACGCACAAAACCAATTAACAAAGCAGATGCAAACAAATACCATCACAAAGGAATATGTCGCTTTGGTAAACGGAATATTGGAAAAGGATGAGTTTACCATTGATTTACCCATAGGAAGACCCGATATGGACAGGGTTGAAAGATGTGTCATGAAGGATGGCTCTCCTTCCATAACCCATGTTAAGGTTATGGAAAGGTATTCCACCGGATTCACCTTAGTAAAGCTTATTTTGGAAACCGGCAGAACTCACCAAATAAGGGTTCATATGTCTCATATTGGGCACCCTGTCACCGGTGATTATCTTTATGGAGGAGCGAAGCCCTTCCTAATTGAAAGGCAGGCCCTTCATGCGGAAAGGCTAACCTTTAACCACCCGGTGACCGGCAAAAGAATTACAGTAAGCGCTAAGATGCCAAAGGACATGATTGAATGTATAAATAAGGTAAAAAAATAACGAGCTAAGCTCGTTATTTTAATCTTCAATTCTTGGTCTTAGGGCCAATTCGTTTTCATGGGGAAGATTTTCCCTACCCTTGTATTTTAACAGATCATAAAATATAGTTTCTGCCGTATTACTATATGCCATTACTATGGACAAAGGTAAAATCAATAATACATCTTGTATGATGTAATAAACAAGGTCACTTAATTCCAAAGTAAAAAAGCTTACAATTACCGCAGGTATGACTGCCAAAATATACCAACCTAAAAATGTCAATTGCAATCCGAATAGTTTTCCCTTATTACCCATCATCATTGCCTTACTCTCATTAATACATTTCAGCGGATCTTTTTTAGGATCATCTGCCAATATGTAGTATGCTTGGGAATATCTATATCCCGCAATAATTCCCGGCACTATTAAAAGTAAAGTCCATAATATAACGAATATTCCTATTAAAAATGTTAATACGATGGCTTTGAAGTAAAAGGAAAAGCCTTCAAATATTGTATCATATTGGATTTTTCCCAGTCTCACTATACTGAGCATATACATGGCAAAGCCCAAAGATATTGCTCCCAAAGTTAAAAGATTATATAGGGTTGCCACATTTGATGACATAACCATTTCTTCCATGTACACACTTTCCTGATATTGGTTGGGAAACAAAACAGTTAAAATGTCCGGTATCAATGTTACTATCACTTGATATATTATCAAGCCTATGGCCACCTTGATCCATTTATCCTTTAGTATAAATCTTGACATTCCCCTTATTTCCGATGCTTCTTCATTTACTAAATAATTATTCATATTTGCCCCTTTATTGTTTTATTCCAAAGCCTATTGTATAATAAAATTAACTTTAAATCAATGAAAACGGAGTGAAATATGTTAAATAATAAATGTTATATACTGTCTTCATATTTTGAAAATCAAAGGGACGATTTTTTTAATCATATAAAAAAAGAAAAATGCCCTGTAATTTGTGCGGACGGTGGGCAGATTTTAGCAGATAGATATGGCATAAAGCCTTTTATCGTAATAGGTGACTTTGATTCATCTTTGCCTGATAAAAACAATCAATTGGTTTATCCTAAAGAAAAAAACATTACGGATACAGAAGCCTGCGTCATATATGCAATGGAAAAAGGCTTTACGGATATTACAATTTTGGGAGGCTTAGGGGGAAGAGTTGACCACAGCTTGGGAAACTTGGGACTTTTGGCTAAGTACCAAATAACCTTAATGGATTCTAAAAATTTTGTCAGATTCATTGAAAATGATGAAGCTTACATCCATAAATCAAACTATAAATACTTATCCATACTGCCCTTTGGTAACGGGGAAATAACAGTTACCTTAAGGGGTTTTAAATATCCCCTGGATAAACATTTGCTTTCATTTAAAGAAACCCTGGGTATAAGTAATGAGATAACCGAAGAAAAAGGTTATATCAGAATTATGGGTTCCGCTTTAATAATTCAGTCAAATGATTAATTTCTATTGACAAATAAAATATTAATAGTAAAATTAGTATAGCTAGGGGAGCTTGTGCTGAGAATTTACCCTCATAACCTGAAACGGATAATGCCGGCGAAGGGAAGCAAATAATCTAATTTTTGCGTAAACACAAGTACTCCTTATATAAGGAGGTTTTTTTATGTTTGAAAATTTATCGGGATTCGTTGAATCCCCCATGGGAATCGGAATAACTCTAATAGTAATATTATTTATTCTGTTCCTGATTTTAAAAAGCGATGATAAGAATGAAAAATTTGACACAAAAGCCCTTACATTATCCGCTTTGTTAATAGCTTTGTCCATGGTATTAGGTCAAATTAAGCTATTTCCCATGCCCCAGGGTGGTTCTGTTACCCTTTTGAGTATGCTGCCCATAACTTACTTAGGTTATCTTTGCGGAGTTAAAAAAAGCGTCATGGCCGGTATGGTAGTCGGTCTTTTGAACCTTATTTTTAATCCCTATGTAATCCATCCCGTCCAATTACTCTTGGATTATCCCATTGCCTTCGGGGCCATGGGGCTTTCCGGTTTAAGCAGGAAAAATATTAATATTGGATATATCACGGGGGTATCCGGTAGATATATATGCGCGGTATTAAGCGGTATAATATTTTTCGGTGCCTATGCTCCTGAGGGGTGGAACGCCGTAAAATGGTCTTTATGGTACAATATAACCTACATAGCTGCGGAAGCTTTAATAACTTTGATTGTTATTAATCTTCCTCCGGTGAAAAATGCCTTAAAACGCCTTAAGAACAGTCTTTAATTAAATGCCGATTTAATCGGCATTTTCAATTGCAATGATAAGCTAAAAATGTTAGTATATGTATGAGAAATTTAGCTGTGGAAAGGATAGAAAATGTACGAGAATATTAAGTATGAAAAAAATGATGGTTTGGCAACTGTAACAATAGCAAGACCAAAGGCAATGAATGCTCTTAATAAGGATGTGCTGAAAGAATTAATGTCGGTTTTTTGTGAAATCAGTTCAGATGATGAAGTAAAGGCAGTAATAGTAACGGGCGAAGGCAAAGCCTTTGTGGCCGGAGCCGATATAGCCCAGATGTATGAATTAACTTCAATTGAAGGCAGAAATATGATGATTTTAGGTCATACGGTAATGAACTACATAGAGAATTTGGAAAAACCGGTAATAGCTGCCGTAAACGGCTATGCCTTAGGTGGTGGTTGTGAGCTTGCCATGGCATGTGATATTAGAATCGCATCAAACAAAGCTAAATTCGGTCAACCTGAAGTGGGCCTAGGTATAATCCCGGGCTTTGGAGGTACCCAAAGACTGTCTCGTTTGGTGGGAAAAGGCATGGCAAAATACCTTATTATGACTGCGGATATAATAGATTCTGCAGAAGCCTACAGAATAGGTTTGGTGGAAAAAACAGTGGAAGAAGATCTTATTAAAGAGGCAGAAAAAGTAGCCAGAAATATTATGGCTAAGGCCCCTATCGCAGTGGCAACTGCAAAGACTGCCATAAATAAAGGCTTTGATCTTGGTATGGCAGAAGCCAGTACTTTGGAAATCGAAACCTTTACAGCTGCGTTCAGCTCGGATGATAAAAAAGAAGGAATGGGTGCATTCTTAGAAAAAAGAAAAGCGGAGTTTAAAAATCGTTAATATGTTTTATGAAGGTAATCTTATTTTAGAAGGCGGAGCAAAAAGAGGTGTATTTACCTCTGGGCTCATTGATTTTTTTATGGAGCAGGGACTGGAAATATCCAATGTGATTGGTGTTTCTGCCGGTTCTTTTAATGGAATAAATTATCTTTCCCACCAGCCTAAAAGAACCAAGGTATGTGTGATGTCAGAATACAAGGAAGATAACTGCGTAAGTATTAAAGATTTTATTACCAAGAAGCAATTAATCGATATGGACAAGACCTTCATAACCTTCTCTGACGAAAGATATCCCTTCGATTATGAAGCCTTTTTTAAATCAAGGATGAAAACCGAAATAGTAGCTACAAATTGTCTTACGGGTAAGGCTGAATTTTTAACACCTAAAACAAACGAAGAAATAATGCTTTTCAGCAGAGCCTCATGTTCTATGCCCATGCTAGTCAATATGGTAAATATTGACGGAAAGCCTTATCTTGACGGAGGAGCCTCCGCAGCAATACCTTTGGAATATGCCCTATCAAAGGGTTATAAGAAAAATATCTTCATTTTAACCAGGCCCAAGGGTTTTAGAAAACCAATGCCAAGCATAGCAACATTAAAGATACAGTACAGGATGTATGAGAAGTATCCGGAATTGATCTATACATTAAAAACGGCCAATAAAAGATATAACTACACCTTGGATCTTTTGGACAAGTTGGAAGAACAGGGAGAGATTTTTACAATAAGACCTACACTAAAGGCCATATCCCATTTCGAAAGAAATCATGATAAGATAAACGAATTTTACTATCATGGTTATGAAACTGCTAAGCTTCATTATGATGAATTAATTGAATATCTTGAAAGATAGCTCGTAAGAGCTATTTTTTTACAAAAAAATAATTGCACCAATCACTATTACGATCCATTACTTCATCAAAGTTTTCATCATTACCATAATATCCTACGTTTCTTCTATATTCGCACTCTATTGCGACTTATATTTACTTTGTAAATATCGATATTAATTTGTAATCTTTCCACTTTGACCTTATTCCTTGCATCACTACATCCGATACATGGCGATCTATAACTCGTGATTGGCGCAATATTTGTGAGTCTTCATGTAATATCGCACTTGTGGTGGTCTCACTCCTTTCTAACCAATTACCTTAGCAATCGATTAATATATATAATAGCCTTGGCTAACGCCTTAGCTTTATTAACTATATAATATCATCAACATATGTTTTGTCAATAGTATTTTATTACTTTTTTGTGTATTTTTATGCCCTTTGTATACACTATTTTATATATTAAAATCTCTCCTTCTATATAAAATACCTCCAATGACAATCAGTACAACCATTATAAGCCCATAAACTATTATATGGACTAATGTATCCTGGGAAAATGTGATGGCATTTTGGGGACTGAATATTTGAAACGGACTAAGATACAGCAATAACTCCCCTTTTTCCTTTAACATGTCACCCAAATACCCTAGTAGATATGTGAATACCACCACCATGGCAGCCGCCATTCCCACAGGTATTTTGGAGGTTAATGCCCCAATAAACAGGGCCACCCCCATATAAAAGAATGCTATAAATCCGGAAATTATTGATATTTTGAAAAATTCGTCCAGCACAAAGGTCTCTCCTCCGTTTAAATAACCGCATATTACAGCAGAAATTATTAAACTAAGTAAAACTATAATAAGGCCAAGTAAAGAAGTGACTACCTTGGAAACATATATTTCAACTCTGCTAACGGGGCAGGAATAAAGAAATTCAATGGATCTGTTTTTTTCTTCTTTAAATATTATTCCTGCGCTAAAGGTCGTGGTAAAAATAGATATTACTATAAGTAAAAGATTATACATCATACCAAAATATCCATTGTAATTATTCATTACCGCAAAGCTGTTTACTCCCATGAACTTGAGAACTTCCACGGGCATATTATCCCATTCCTCCAAAGCCATGTCCTGCATGGAAGAAAAAAGGATCATATAAAGGAAAGTTATTCCAAAAATTGAAGCAGCCCAAACCAGTAAAAGCTTCATGTTATTTTTCATATCAAATCTTACAAGTCTTATTATATTCATTACATCAAACTTCTTCATGAACTTCTCCTCCTTTATAGTATCTAATAAACTCATCCTCCACTGATTTCCCCTTTATTTCCAGGTGGGTAAGCTCAAGTCTTGACAAATCCCTAATAAGTTCATTAATATCCCCTTCATATTCGTAGTTTTTATTCACCCCATCCTTAGTGGTATATGTTACATTTTGCACCTTTGCCACATTTACTACGGACATATCCAAATCATCCACAATTTTACCGTCCTTTATTATTATTGCCCTGTCGCAATATTTCTCCACTTCATTTAAGTTGTGGGATGATAAAAACACGGTGGTACCGTTATCTGTCGCTTCCTTAATTTTATCAAAAAATTTCTTTTGCATGAGGGGGTCAAGCCCAGATGTGGGCTCATCCAATATAAGGATTTCTGCTTTTCTTAAAAGCATTATAATAATGTCGACCTTTTTTCTGTTTCCCAAACTGAGCTCCCCTATCTTTTTATTGGTATTTAATTCAAAGTATTGGGAAAGCTCCATAGCTCTATATATATCATTTCCATCAAATGATATTACCATTTTAAACACTTCCATGGGGGTTAGATTTTCATAAAGATCATTTTCGGATGCCATATAGCTTGTTTTACTGTTAATTTCCTTGGCATCCTTTATGGAATCCAAACCAAGTATACTTATGCTACCCTCCGTGGGAAACAGCATATTTGTCATACACCTTATGGTTGTACTTTTCCCTGCACCGTTCTTACCCACAAATCCCACAACATCACCTTTATTTATGGTAAAGCTGATATTATCCACAGCAATAAATTTGCCATATTTTTTTGTTAGGTTTTCCACTTTTATAATCTCTTGCATGTAATCATCTCCCATCATATAGGATAAATATATCATTAAATTCCAATAATAACAAGTAATGATTGACACTTTGACCTTTTAGCTATATACTGTTAAAGTTCGCATATAACTAAACAGACAAAAGAAAGAGAAATATGGAAAAATTAAATAATGATATAAAAAAGGCTTTGGAAGAGATGGGATTTTCAGAATACTCAGCGATTCAAAAACAAGCCATACCTTTACTGGATGACGGTCACGATATTATAGGTCAGGCCCAAACCGGTACAGGTAAAACCGCAGCCTTCGGCATTCCCCTAATAAACAAGATGGATATGGAAGTAAATCAGGTGCAGGGTCTTATTCTATGTCCCACCAGGGAACTTGCCATGCAGGTCACCGAAGAAATGAGAAAGTTTCTTAAATATACCAAGGGCATAAAGGTAACCGCTGTATTTGGCGGTCAGGATATAACCAAACAGATTCAGGGATTGAAAAATTCCAAGATTGTAGTTGGTACCCCGGGACGTATAATGGACCACATGAGGAGAAAAACCCTTAAATTAAACGGCCTTAAAATGGCAGTATTAGACGAAGCGGATGAAATGCTTAATATGGGTTTTAGAGATGATATAGAAACTATTCTAAAAAGCATCGAGCACAATATACAAATTGCTCTTTTCTCCGCCACCATGCCTAAGGAAATAATTGAAATAGCAGATACCTACCAGGAAAATGCAATAATAGCCAAAACCAAGAACAAGACCCTTACGGTAAGCTCGATAGATCAGTATCACTTTAATATCAAGCATAAAGACAAAAGTTCCCTTTTATATAAGCTTATAGATTTTTATCAACCAAAGAAATCAATAGTTTTTTGCAAAACCAAACGAGGTGCTGATACATTGGCCGGAGAGATGGTGGCAAAGGGTTATGAGGCAGTGGCTCTTCATGGAGATTTGAGCCAAAACCAAAGAAATTACTCCATGGCCCAGTTTAAGACCGGTAAAGCAAATATAATAATTGCTACAGATGTTGCGGCAAGGGGCTTAGACATAAATGATGTGGAAGCAGTATTTAACTATGATATTCCCATGGAAGAAGAATACTATGTACACAGAATAGGGCGAACAGGAAGAGCCGGAAATAGCGGAAAAGCCTTTACCTTTGTTGTGGGCAGAGAGCAAAACAAGCTTAGAAAGATTGAGGATTACTGTAAGGTAAGAATACCTTCAGGAAATATTCCTTCCACGGAAAGTATTGTTAGTGCTAAAACCGAAAGGATATTAAAGGATGCTTTAAACAAATCCAAGGGAAAAAACTTGAAAGCAATTAAATCCCTAATATATTCATATTGCGAGTCAAGCAATATGACATTGGACACCTTGGCCGCAAGTCTCCTTTTCGAACAGTTGGGTTATGAAACCGATGAACTTCAAGGAAATGTAAAGCCTCAAATTAAGACGGAAAATATAAAGAAAAGAAAGAATAATTCTGTTAAGAAAAGTGATAATGGCAGAAAAAAGGATAACTACAGAAAAAACAGCAAAAGAAAAAGAAAATAAAAAAGTGCTTGGATTAATAAATCCAAGCACATTTTTTTATACGTTTAAGTACATAAGTATCCTTCCGCCATATTCAATGAATACAGGGGCAAATACCAGTGATACTATTGTCATAAGCTTTATCAATATATTGATAGAAGGACCGGATGTATCCTTGAACGGATCTCCTACAGTATCTCCTACTACGGCAGCTTTATGAGCATCAGAGCCCTTACCGCCATATACGCCGCTTTCAATATATTTCTTAGCATTATCCCATGCTCCACCGGCATTAGCCATCATTATAGCTAACAATACTCCCGATGAAAGAGAACCGGCAAGCATACCACCCAGAGCTTCTGAGCCTAAGAAAAGACCCATTACTAAAGGAGCTATAATAGCCAAAAGTCCCGGAGCAACCATTTCTTTAAGGGCTGCTGCTGTTGATATATCTACGCATTTGGCATGGTCAGGTTTTTCGGTACCCTCCATGATTCCCGGATTTTCTCTAAACTGTCTTCTAACCTCTTCAATCATTTGGTTAGCTGCTTTACCTACTGAATTCATAGTCATGGCAGAGAATAAGAAAGGAAGCATAGCGCCTACAAATAAACCAACTATTACTATAGGGTTCAATAAGCTAATACCGCTTAAGTTTGTAACCTTTGCATATGATGCAAATAATGCTAATGCAGTAAGTGCTGCAGAACCTATGGCAAAACCTTTACCAATAGCTGCAGTTGTGTTACCAACTGAATCTAAAGTATCTGTAATCTGTCTTACTTCTTCAGGTAATTCTGACATTTCGGCAATACCACCTGCATTATCAGAAACCGGTCCGTAAGCATCCACCGCAACAGTCATTCCCGCTGTGGAAAGCATACCTACTGCAGCAAGGGCAATACCATAAAGACCTACAAAGCTGTATGCAACCATAATTGCTACACAGATTAATAATATCGGCCATACTGTTGACATCATTCCAACGCCTAAACCACTGATTATAGTAGTTGCAGCACCGGTTTGAGATTGCTCTGCAATTGCTTTAACCGATTTATAACCATCTGAAGTGTATATTTCAGTTAATTGACCAATTAATATACCTACAACTAAACCTGCTATAATTGCAAATGCATATGAATAATCACCCATAAGCTGTTTACTCATTATTATCGCAGCAACTATTACAATGCCACCACTTATATAAGTACCCATGTTAAGAGATTTCGCAGGATTTGATCCCTCGCTTCCTCTAACACACATGATACCTATTACTGATGCTATAATTCCGACAGCAGCTATCAATAATGGGAATAATGCAGCTGTTTGTTCACTAAACATAACGCTTCCGAAAGAATCATCAACCGCAACTGCAGCTAAAGTGATTGCAGAAATAATTGAACCAACATATGATTCAAACAAATCTGAACCCATTCCGGCTACGTCACCTACATTGTCACCTACGTTATCTGCTATTACTGCAGGATTACGAGGATCATCTTCAGGTATACCTGCTTCAACTTTACCTACTAAATCAGCACCCACATCAGCAGCTTTAGTATAAATACCACCACCTACTCTTCCAAATAGAGCCATGGATGAAGCACCAAGCCCAAAGCCTGTTACACACTCAGTAACTGTAGTTAAATCTAATGTTATAAAAATAATTCCAAGTCCAAGTAAACCAAGTCCGGTTACACATAGTCCCATAACAGCACCACTTCTGAATGCAATCTTTAATGCCTTAGGCATTCCTGATGTCATTGCGGCGTTTGCTGTTCTAACATTACCCAATGTAGCAACTTTCATTCCAAAGAAACCTGCAAGTACTGATAAAAGCGCACCAATTACATATAATATTGCGGTCATCCATCCGATGAATACACCTATTAATAGGAATAATGCTATGATAACGATTATCATAGTTTTGTATTCTCTTCTTAGAAACGCCATAGCCCCCTCACGAATGAAACCCGCGATCTCCTTCATTCTATCGGTGCCTTCTTCAGCCTTTCCTACCCATGCAGCTAAAGAAAATGCAACTATTAATGCAATTGCTGCAGCGATAGGAACAATCCAATTTAACATAAAAACCTCCCCTTGTCATTAATATATTTAGAGGTACCGCTAAGTACCTCTATATTAGCAATTATTAATAAAGTAAATTAATAAGCTTTATTATTAGTTGAATATTGCCACTATAACTAAAGCCAGTAGCACATATAATACCGCACATATAGTAGTTATTCTTGATAAAATAGCATCATAGCCTCTGCTTTTTTTCTTACCGAATAACTGTTCTGCTCCACCTGCAATAGAACCTGATAAACCTGCACTGTTTCCAGATTGAAGTAATATACTTCCGATTAATACCAAACTAGCTATTACAAGGACAACCATTAAAAATGTCTCCATGTCTTACCTCCTAATTAAATAACTATGTTAGTTTACCACATAAGCATCAAAAAATCAATGTTTTTTTATAAAAAACGCCCTGCTGCATATATCAGAAAACTTAGAAGCATCAAGGCTTGCACCGCCTACCAAAGCTCCGTCTATATTAGGCATCCCCAGTATCTCCTCCGCATTGTTTTGATTAACGCTTCCTCCATACTGGATTATAACATTTTCCGCAGTATTTTCATCATAGTTTTCTTTTATGAATTCCCTAATAAACTTACAGACCTCCTCAGCTTGATTAGGAGTTGCGGTTTCGCCTGTCCCTATGGCCCAAATGGGCTCATAAGCTATGGTTATATCTGATATATCGTTTTTATCCAAATCCATAAGGCACTTTTCCAATTGTCCCTTAACATGGGAAAGGGCCATGCCCTTTTTCCTTATTTCAAGATTTTCTCCCACACAAAGTATCGGTTTTACTCCGACTTCAAGCAAGGCCTTAATCTTTTTATTAATAATAGAGTCCTTCTCATAAAAAAGCTCTCTTCTTTCAGAGTGACCAACTATGCAGTAATCCAAATCTATATCCTTGAGCATTTTAGGAGAAATCTCTCCGGTAAATGCTCCCTCCTTTTGGAAGTATACATTCTGTGCCCCCACCTTAAGATTAGAATCCTTTAAATTTTCCTTGAGCAACATCAAATAAACATATGGTGCTATTATAGCCGCTTCAACATTCTCATGATCCTTAAGTTCCTTAATCTTCTCTATGAATTCCATGGTACTTGAAGCTGTTTTGTTCATTTTCCAGTTACCGGCTATAAAGATTCTTCTCATGGCTTCCTCCTATTTATCATCCAACACAGCAATTCCGGGTAAAACTTTACCCTCTAGGTATTCCATGGAGGCACCGCCCCCTGTGGAGATATGTGTCATTTTATCTCCCAATCCGAATTTATGAACAGCAGCCGCCGAATCACCGCCCCCCACTATGGTGGTTGCCTTTAATTCGCTTAGGCACTCGGCTATCTTTTTTGTGCCCACCGCAAAATTATCCAGTTCGAAAACTCCCATTGGGCCATTCCATACCACAGTATTTGCTTTATTAATAATATCACAGAATCTTTTTATGGATTTTGGACCTATATCAAGTCCCATCTTGTCATTTGGTATTTTATCGCAATCATAATATCCAAAGGGTGAATCATTGGAGAATTCATTAGCCGCAACCACATCCAAAGGAAGCACGAGTTCCACCTTGTTCTTTTCTGCCAGCTCCATAATTTCCCTTGCCATAGGTATGCTTTCCACATCCAATATGGATATTCCCACATTATATCCCAATGCCTTATAAAAGGTATATATCATTCCCCCGGATACTATCAAGGTATCCACCTTGCTAAGGAGATTCTTCATAACGGGAACCTTATCCTTAACCTTAGCACCACCCATTATGGCAACAAAAGGTCTTGCGGGATTTTCTACAGCTTCATTTAGGTATTTGATTTCCTTTTCAATTAAAAATCCGGAAACCGCAGGTAAGTAATGGGCAATTCCCTCGGTGGAGCAGTGGGCCCTATGGGATGTTCCAAAGGCTTCCTGTACAAAAACATCCCCCAGCGATGCCAATTGCTTTGAAAATGTTTCTTCGTTGGCCGTTTCTTCTTCCCTGAACCTAACATTTTCCAAAAGCACCACCTGGCCATCCTCCATGGAATTGACCTTTTCTCTTATCTCATCATCCACCACAACATCAGATTGAAGAAAATCTACCTTCTTATCTAAAAGCTCAGATAGCCTTATGGCCACCGGTCTTAGGGTAAAGTCCGGATTTGCTTTTCCCTTTGGTCTTCCCAAATGAGACATAAGAATTACCTTAGCGCCTTCATTTATCAAATAATTAATTGTGGGAAGAGCCGCTACTATTCTGGAATCATCTGTAATTCTACCACCCTCTAAGGGTACATTAAAATCACAGCGAACCATTGCTGTTCTTCCTCCTAATTCAATATCTCTGACAGTCTTTTTCATGACCCGAAGCCTCCTATTCGTGATCCACTTTATACATATGTCTTATCATTTCCAAGGTTTTTGCCGAATAACCGAATTCATTATCATAAAATGATATTAGTTTAAACCATTTATCATTCATTTCTATACCTTCTCTGGCATCAAAAATCGAAGTATGAGCATCCCCTATGAAGTCAGATGATACTACTTCATCATCCACATATTCAAGTACTCCCTTCATATATGTCTTAGAAGCTTCACACATTTTCTCGCATATTTCTTCGTAGGAAGTGGATTTCTTAAGCTTTACATTTAAGTCAACAACAGAAACATCAGAAATAGGAACTCTATATGAAATTCCAGTCATTTTACCTTTTAAATCAGGAATTACAAGACCTACGGCTTTAGCCGCTCCTGTAGTTGATGGTATGATGTTGCCAAATACCGACCTTCCCCTTCTCCAGTCTTTTTCGGACCTCATATCTACAACGGACTGTTTTGCCGTTGCGGCATGTATGGTGGACATCAGTCCCCCTTCTATTCCAAAATAGTCATTTAGTACCTTACATGTAGGTGCTAAGCAATTGGTTGTGCATGAAGCATTGGAAATTACATCATATTCCTTTATATATGTATCCTGGTTAACTCCGAATACAAAGGTAGGTGTTTCTTCATCCTTTGCAGGTGCTGATATTATAACTTTCTTAGCGCCGGCTTCAAGATGCGCCTTTGCTTTTTCCGTGGTATTATATGCCCCTGTACCTTCCATTATATATTCCGCTCCGCACTCGGCCCACGGTATGTTTTTTGCATCACTTTCACTAAAAACAGGTACTTTTTTACCGTTGATTATGAGGCCTTTATCATAATGACCCAATTCCTTTGGAAATCTTCCAAAAACAGAATCGTATCTAAGCATATATTCCATATATTCGATATCTGCGTTTCTTTTATTTATACCGGCTATTTCAACATCTTCCATATCCATAGCAGCCCTAATCACCACTCTGCTGATTCTTCCGAACCCGCTAATACCAATTTTAATCATTTTCTCATTTTCCTCCTTGAATTAAAAACAGCTGATTTATATTAATATCTTCTTCGTTTTGACGAAGATAGAATATTCATATCTTCCCTGTATTTTGCAACAGTTCTTCTTTTTATCTCAATGCCCTTTTCGTTAAGCATTTCAACAATTCTTTGGTCACTTAATGGCTTTTTGGTGTCTTCTGCATCAATAAATTCCTTTATGAAATACTTGATGCTGTTTGAAGAAATTTTTCCGTCACTTCCGCTTACCCCGGAAGTAAAGAAATACTTCAGCTCAAAGCACCCCCTGGGACTTTGCATATATTTACCGTTTATTGCTCTGCTAACTGTGGATTCATGAATCCCTATTTGTTCGGCAACCTCTTTAAGTGTCATGGTTTTTAAATATTTTGTACCATTATCAAAAAATTCCCTCTGATGTTCCACAATGGTTTTCGAAACCGATAAAAGGGTTTCTTTCCTCTGCTCGATACTTTTAATAAGCCACATGGCAGAATTATATCTCTCATCCAAATAGCTGTTCACATCCTTACTGTATGAGGCTTCTTTTGATACCTTCCTATAATATGAGCTCACCATGAGTTTAGGCACACTCTCATCTAGCAAAGTCACAATATATTCTTCATTTTCTTTCTCCACCCTGATTTCCGGAACAATATATCTCGTATTATCCCCGGTGGAATAAGCTCTTCCCGGTTTAGGCTCCAAGGTTTTTATTAAATCCGACAATGCCTGTATTTCCATTATATCAACATTAAGCTCTCTTGCTATACATGACAGCTTGTTCGATGCCAGATCTTCCAAATAGTTTTCCACTATGTTTCTGATACAGTTGTTCATTATATGCCTTTGCTCCAGCTGCAGCAGCAAACACTCGGAAAGGTTTCTAGCCCCCACTCCCGATGGTTCAAAGGTTTGTATAAGCTTTAATATTCTTAAAATATCTTCTTCATTTACACATAGGGCTTTAGAAATTTCCTCTATGCTTAATGTAAGATATCCGTTATCATCTATTGCTTCAATTATAAATTCACCTATTTGGTAATCCTTCTTTGATAATTTTAAAAACGAAAGCTGCATACTCAATTCATCAAAAAGTGTAATATCAGCTGTAGCAAAATCCTCAAGGGAGAATTCATTTTCATCCCTGTTATAGTATTGCCTGTAGCTGATATCATCATATTGTCCTTCTATAATCTTATCCCTTAATTCTCTGTCTATATCGGAATTGTCCTTTTTTTCTTCTGTATCAGAAGAAACCGGCTGCTTTTCCAGCACCGGGTTTTTAGTAAGCTCCTCTTCAATATATGTATTCAGTTCGTGATAATTAAATTGAAGTATTTTTATAGCTTGTATAAGCTCCGGAGTCATTGATAATTGTTGTTTTTGTTCAATTGTCAAATTGTAGCTTAATTTCATTTTTTCCTCAATCTTTTGCAAATTTCATACCAATTAAATTCTCTATACAGTATAACACAAAGCAAAATAATTTCAACCATTATTAATTTATTATTGACATATGCTCATAACTATGTTAGTATTCATATATAAGGTAATGGTCATATGACAATAACTATTTTAGAAAGGATGGTGCTGTATGCCTAGATTTGATAAAACCGGCCCAAAGGGCGAAGGCCCAATGACAGGAAGAGGTCTTGGTCAATGTAATACTGATTCTGAAAATATCAAAGAAGAAGATTTGACATATGGAAGAGGCCTGGGACTTGGCTTTGGCAGAAGACCCAGAAGATGCATGGGAAGAGGCTTAAGAGGCGGCTTCGGAAGAGGAAGATGGTAAACGCCTATGCCAAGACCGATAAAGCTTAGAACAATTGGTTATATACCAAAAATTAAAAACTTCATACCCTCCCAAGATGAATTATCATCTTGTGTGGAATATAACAGTTTGACTACTGTTGAAATTGAAGCTATTCGACTAAAGGATCAATTGGGTCTTGATCAAAACGAATGTGCTATATACATGAATGTATCACGCCCTACCTTTGCCAGGATTTTAACTTCTGCCAGAACTAAAATCGCTGATAGTTTAATAAATGGTAAAGGTATATATATAGATAATGATATTAATACCGAGTACATGCCTCATGGCAGAGGAAGAGGTCGTGGCCGAGGCTGTGGCAAAGGTTTAGGACGTAACATGAAATAAGGCTGCATATGCAGTCTTTTTTCATTCCAAGCCGGGATAACCCAACTGCCTTAATGCCTCGAACAAAATTATATTTGCCGAGTTTGAAAGATTTAGCGATCTAAGCCTGGTATTTTCACTCATGGGAATTCTAATTGCCATTTCTTTTCTTTCTTCTATGAAATCCTTGGGAAGACCCTTTGTTTCCCTTCCAAAAAGAATCATATCCCCATCCATAAATTCTACATCACTATATCTGTTTCCGCCCTTTGTCGTAGCAAGATACATTGTAGCATCCCTGTATTTGTCTAAGAATTCGCCAAAGCTTTCATGAATCTCTAATTTTACATGCTCCCAATAATCAAGGCCTGCCCTTCTTACCGATTTATCATCTATATTAAAACCTAAGGGTTTTACCAGATGCAAAACTGTATCAGTGGCTGCACATGTTCTGGCAATGTTACCGGTATTTTGTGGTATTTCCGGTTCTACAAAAACTATATGTATTGGCATATTTATTTCCTTTCTTTAATTCTTAAAAATTATATAACGGCATATAGCACATGTCAATTTTTTTCAAAAAAACAAGACAAAGCAATAAAAATATTATATAATGCTATGTAGCAATTACAGGGGGTATTTTATGAAGGAAATAAAAATCGGAATACTTGGTTTTGGTAATGTGGGCGGAGGCACCTATTCTATACTAAATGATAATCACGACTTGATTAAAGATAGAACAGATTGCAGCATCAAGGTTAAAAAAATCCTGGTAAATGATATTAATAAAGAAAGAAAATTTACTGTGGATAAGTCACTTTTAACAGCTGACGCAAATGAAATATTAGATGATGAATCAATTGATATAGTTGTGGAGGCTTTAGGGGGTATAGAACCGGGAACCGGTTATATATTAAAGGCTCTAAGAAAAGGAAAGCATGTTGTTACGGCAAATAAGGCGGCGGTTGCAAATAGCTATGAGCTGCTTAATAGCGAGGCGAAAAAGAATAATGCTTTACTGCTTACCGAGGCATGCGTAGCTGGAGCAATACCGGCCTTAACGTCCATAAAGACTGCCTTGCAGGGCAATAGGTTTTATGAAGTAAGCGGTATACTAAACGGTACCACCAACTATATACTTTCTAAAATGTATGATGAGGGATTACCTTATGATTCCGTATTAAAGGATGCAAAGGAAAAAGGCTTTGCGGAGCTTGATCCAACAGATGATGTTATGGGTATTGATGTTGCAAATAAGCTTTCAATTTTAATATCATTGGTATTTGGCAGATATGTAAGCCCTAATAATATACCTACCAAAGGCATAAATTCGATAACAGAGAAAGATATTGAGAATGCAAAGGAAAAAGGAAGTAAAATAAAGCTTATAGGCTCTGCCCTAATTGATGATACGGGAGAGCTTAAATATATGGTTAAACCCATGGAAATTTCAAAAAATCACCCGTTATACAATGTTGACAATGAGTTTAATGCAGTATATATAAAGGGTGATGCCTTTGGAGAGCTGATGTATTACGGAAAAGGCGCCGGACCTCTTCCAACCGGTAGTGCGGTTGTGGGAGATATAATATCAATAGTAAAAAATTGGAGGTAAAGATGACACTTTTAAAACAATGGCAAAATTTATTAGATGAGCTTACTAAGGAAAGCTATGAAGAATTCTTTAAGGAATATTCCGAAGCTGAGACAAGAATATATAGGGATATTTTATCAAATCATGATAAAAAATTAGAAGGCAAATTTTCTGATTTGGCAGAAAAATTTGATGTAAGACCGGTAATATTCATAGCTTTTGTGGATGGTATAAATTCCAGCTTGAATAAGGAATTTGATTTGGATTCAATAGATATGGATACAGAGCTTTCCTTTGATATTGATTTCAGAAAGCTGTTTTTCAATATGCTAAAGGCTGAAGCCGATTATCTGTATTCTTTGGAGGAGTGGGAAAAAATCTTTACCGAAGATGAACAAATAGAAATAGCAAAGGAATTCAAGCGTTCCCGCACTGTTAAAAGAGAAGCTCCGAAAGTGGGAAGAAACGATCCTTGCCCTTGCGGAAGTGGTAAGAAATATAAAAATTGCTGTGGTAAAAATTGATTAAGACCCCTAAGGGGGTCTTATTTATTTACAAAAAATTCTATGGTATCCAATAATTTATTTTTTTCTATCGGCTTAGAAAGATGGGCATTTGCACCCTTTTCTAATGATGTGGCAATATCTTCATTATATGCATTTGCAGACAGCATAATTATTGGTATATTGCTATTTTCTTCTCGTATTTTTTTAGTGCACGAATAACCATCCATAAGAGGCATTTTTATATCCATCAGTATTCCATCAAAGTATTCTTTAGGATAAACCTTATACTTTTCATATGCTTCCAATCCATTGGAGGCCAGTTCAACTTCACAGCCGGCAGTTGAAAGTATCTTATGAAGTATCTTTAAATTCAAATCATGGTCATCCACCACCAAAAGCTTCTTGCCGTTTAATTTTCTTACATTGTTTATATGTATTTCATTTCTGGTTCTCTCATAGTATTCTTTATTGCTTATTTCCATAACAGGAAGCATAACCGTAAATGAACTGCCCTTTCCGTACTTGCTTTTAACACTAATATCTCCACCCATGATATCCACCAGATTTTTTACTATTGTTAAACCCAAGCCGCTTCCTTCTCCCACATAAAGCAAATTATTATGTTCCCTGGCAAATGGCATATATATCTTATCCAAGAACTCATCCGACATTCCTATACCGTTATCAATAACCTCCAGCTGTAACAAGAGGCGCTTGCCGTAGGCCCTATGGAATTTTGTTTTAAAATATACTTTGCCGTAATTAGGTGTATACTTCATTGCGTTATTTAAGAGGTTTGAGATTATTTGATTAAACCTAAGCTTATCCGTAAATATATACATTGGGGCAATACCCTTTTTAACATATTTAAACTGTATATCTTTGTTTTCGGCTTTAGCATTAAAAACAGCCAAAATATCATTTATATCACTTTCAAAATCTACTATGCTTGGTTTTAAAACTATTTTATCATTTTTTATCGTGTTTAAATCAAGCATATCATTTAGTGTTCCCAAAAGATATTCGCTCGATGCCTTTATATTATTAAAATATTCAACTGTCTTTTTATCTTCTGCTTCATTTATTCCAAATTCGGAAAGATTAATAATAGCATTCATGGGAGTTCTTAAATTGTGACTGAGTCTTGATAATAGGGCATCTTGAAAACCGGTCTTATCATCCTTAGCCTTATTACACAACTCAAAATCATCCGGCTTGTCAAATAAAGTCTTGTATTTATTGGGATTGGTATATGAAACATACATTATAGTAAATCCATAATAATCATATATTATCTTACCGTGTTCATTGATCCAAAAATATTCCTTTTTAGCCTTATCAAAACTTCTGTATGTAACTTCATATTCCGGCATCCCATTGGCAATGGCTTTATTAATTGTTTCAATTACTCTTCCCTTATCATTTTCATGGGTATGTGTATTGGGATCATTTTTGTACAATTCCTCCAATTCAACAGAAGATTTTGCATAATAAAATTGAAGTGCAGATTCATTTGCGTATAAAAAATTCAGCTCCCCCTCTATTATCTGATATATTTCTACGGGAACCGGTATCGCATCTAAAGTATGTTTTTCAATTTCATTTAATTTGTATCTTGAAACCCCTATCATATTACTCCTTAGATATATTATTAACATAAATATATCATTTTTACCGATTAAGTCAATATACTTGTAACAAAATTATCATTTCATGTAATTGTTTTCCCACTAATTACTCTAATAGTATACTTTTTTAAAGCTATTTTTAATTGAATAAAATATCCCTGCTAATAAGCAAGGATACTGTTTTATTAACTATTTACTCTTATGTACTAAATCACTACCATAATTATTATCGAAATATGTTTTTGAATATTTATCAAGCTTCCACTGTGGAACCTTGCACTTGGGGCAGGGTCTGACAACCCACTTATTTCTAAGCCATCTTGCAGCCCTGGAATTTCTTGAATTGTATACTCTAAATGTTTCTCCACAATGAGTGGTTATTATGGCTACATTTCCCTTCTTTTCTATGGTTTTAATTCCATGCAAATAACCGCTTTTAGAAGGCCATAGTTTCATCTGCTCCAGCAAATCAATAAGCTGAACGTTTTTTCTATAGTAGCGCTTTTTACTATCCGCCATTATATTCTAACCTTTCCATCCAAAAATTCATTTGATTTGTTTACAATCGTACTCATTAGTTTAACGCCAACCTTGGATATTGCAACTATTTCTGTCTCTACTTCTTCGTTCCAATCTTCAATTATAACATTGTTTAAAACACAATTAATTTCCTTAGGTCCATCTAAGGTATCAGCAAACCCCTTAATCCTATAAGTATCCAAAGAAATGTTTTTGATAAACTCCTCAAGCTTAACATTATCAAGCTTTTCTTCAGCCCTAATAATAAAGCTGTAGGGCCTGGTTTCATACGTATTGGTAGTGTCATTATTTACAGCATGATTATCCGTAAAGCTACTTACAAGCTTTTTGATATCTAAGCTGCAATAACTTGTGGGAAATATCATAGCATAAGGATTAATCTTTTTTATCTCCTCTTCTATAGCCGATAGATCTTCTTCTTTGATTAAATCCATTTTATTAACAATAATGGCATTGGCATGTTCAACCTGCCTGGTAATCGAAATCATAATTTCATTAAGCTCAATAAAATTCTGAGCATCCACTATACATATGGATCCCATCAGCTTTAAATTATCAGCAGTTTCAGTCTTAATTCCCCTTATGATTTCACCCATATTTGAAGGATCCGCCAAACCGGAGGATTCAATAAAAAGATACTTTATATCCCTTTTCGACATTTCTATCAAGCTTTCCACAAACTTGTCCTTTATACAAGCACAAAATATAGAACCATTTGTAAGCTCTGCCATATCGATACCATCACCCTTAACAAGCTTGGCATCAATATTGATTTCACCAAATTCATTAATTATCAGACCTATTTTTTCATCCTTGTATGAAGCAATTAAAGACTGCATCATAGTAGTTTTGCCTGAACCCAAAAAACCTGTAAGTAATATTATTTCTACCATAATTCCTTCCTTAAATGGCGAGGAACCCGAGAGTTTCACTCGGCTACATAAATTTAGAGTCTATGCGATCCATCCGATCCGTTCCCCACTTAAAATATTATATCGCACTTCCCAGCATTACTGCTGTACCTATCTCAAGTACATCGTATACCGCTCTATCCTTAAGCTTTTTAATAGCTTTATTAGTCAAGCTAATCGGTACACCGGGAGATGCGTATAAAGCATCAGTATTTAACTTATCAATATCTAACCAATTACCCTCATCAGTAAAATCAAGCACATAAGGATAATTCTTAACTTCTTCCAATTTAATAGATTGGCCTATGCTTTCCAGTTTATCATACACCTTAGGTTTATAACCACGATCCAATAATATCTTTTCAGCCTCTTTACCAAGATTACCATATCCTAATATTACAATCTCTTCTTTGCCTATGGTTTTGTCCCTGTGTTTGGCCATTTGGAAAAGTATATCAACATAACCTAAAGCAGTGCAATAATTGTTTTCACCTTTTTTGCCATTCTTAATATTTAAAGCCATATACCTGATATCATCTGCCATAAATATTATATCAGCACCCTTTAATGTAGCTTCATATACACCGTCCACATCCGTTTTTTCTGTTACACTGGCTTCAAATCCCATGGAATTTATTACTGCTGCCACCGAATCAGAAAACTTATTTATCAGACCTTCACCTTGAGTAATCGGAACTACAAAAACCTTTCTGTGCATTTTTTCATTATACACAGTATCATCTCTTAATTTAAAAGAAATGCTCATCAATTCACTTAAATCAACCCCCGTTCTCTGTTTAAGTGTCTCGTTGTATGAAGACATTCTCTCGCTTATGTCTTCAATCCATTCAGTCCTTAACCTAGTCATAATTTCACCCCCTATAACTTCATGGTTTGACCATCTATAAAGCTTATACTCCTACCAAATCTTTTGATAGTAGTACTTCTGTTCATGGCCATAGCCAGTCTTTCTATCCCAAAACCTATACCAATCCAAGTATCGTATACATCCCAATTAACATCCAGGTCATGGGGACCATAGCTGGCAGAAGCCACTTCAATACCATTTATCTCTATGTCTAAGGTAAAGCCGTAGACAGTAGATTCTTCAATAACGAGCTCATAATCCGATATGCCCAGCACTTCCATGGAATTTTTAGCCAGCCTTTCCAAGGCTTCTTTTTGCTCTCCATCTTTTACTGTGGCCAACTCCACCATATTAAGCATTGTAAATTCATTCATATGCTTAGCACCCTGGGACTCTTTTCTAAAGCAAGAACCCAATTCAAATATTTTAACAGGACCATTGGTTATTCTCTTTAATTCCCTCATCACAACGTAAAGATTAGGTGCCAGCATCGGCCTTAAGCATTTATTCTTATCTATCCAAAAAACCTGTGAAAACAAGTGATTGTCTTCATCTATTGTCATTCCCTTTAACTGGTCCTTTGTTATTATTGTGGGAGTAATAACCTTAGTATATCCCATAGACATAAGCCAATTTGATAATCTGTTACCCACTTCATCGCTTACTGTTATATGTTTATTTTTTAAAAGATCATTGATTATATCCTTTGATTCCTTTATCTTTTCCTTTTCAGTATTTCTAAAAACCAAATTTCTTTCATCAATATTTGAAAATTCCATGTCGATTACATCATCATCAACACCAAGCTGTTTAAGCCTTTCGGTTTGTGTAATAGTAAACTTTTCCATCTTTTCTCCTATGATAATTCCTTAAGCTGTCCAACTAAATTATTTCTGTCCTTAATTATTCCTTCTTTACTTTCGGAAGAATTAATAAATATTCCTCTGAAATTGTTACCGGATATGTAATCCCAAATTATATCATCATACCCATATTTACTGCTCTCAATTTTTAGAAAACCCGCATCAGACATAATATGTTCGCCTTCATTTCTTAGTATGCCTTTTTCATATGAAAAGTTTTCATAAACGCAGTATCTCTTTTTCATATTCCCAGTCTTAGGGAATCTTCCGTTTAATTTAAGCTCCATAAGCTCCTTAAGTAGATTAATACCACTACAGCCCAATACAACGGAAGGCGTTTGGCTAGGCATTCTGGCATCTATTTCAAGAACCTTAAGCTCCCCCTTATTTAGGATGACTTCCACATCCATTATACCATTTAATTTTATTATTTTAGCTATTTTTATTGCAATTTCTCTAAAATTATTTTCAATATTATAGGGTAAATCCAAAGGAGCGGTAACCATCTTACAATCGTATTTGTCATCCATATGTATTTCCGTTATTTCGTATGTTCTGAAATCCCTGCCATTACCTATTACCTCGATTGAGTATGAAGGTCCCTCAAGATATTCCTGTATTATGTAATCCGATGGCTCCCCAATTGCCTTAAGCTCATTAATATCCGATATTTTTCTCACCCCATGGGAACCGCTTTCACATATGGGTTTTAGTATATATGGGGGTTCACAATTCGGATAATATATGGGGGCCGGTATATTATTATTTTTAAACAGTTCGTCTGATTTTAATTTTGACTGGGTAACCATATATGCTTCAAAATCAAATGCCACCAACAGATTATACTCCATACTAATTTCTTCTATGGCTTTAATAACCGCCATATTCTCCATTGCAGGTAGTATAACATCCGCTTCCTTTAGTGCCTTTATTACATTTTCATCTCTTTTTATTAAATCACCGCATACGAAACAATCGCTTAGCTTCGCAGCCATAACATTTTCATTTATATCAATTAGTATGCTATAGTAGCCTGCCTTTTTGGCAAGATAAATAGCTTCTGTTCCCTGAAGTTTTCCTCCGACTATTGCAACCTTCATCACACACCTCTTAAAGTTTCTTGCGATACTCCCTTAGCTTAGAAATATATTCCTTATATTCATCCCCTGTAGCGAGCTCAAGTCCCATTTCTGATAATATCGATTTTACTTCCCCTACGGTTCGTCCTCCTTCATCCACATCCATGGTGCTGTGGGCAACGCCCATAAACCCGGATTTTGGCGGAATAATCGAAGTAACAAGGTTAGCTCCCGCATTTATTCTGTCCTTTAACCCCGTGATTCCGTCCACATCCAAAGAGGCAGGTATCAACACGTGGGGATACATCACCCTCATCAATGCGATAATTGTGAGCTCCTCCCTTCTTGTGGGAGTTTTATGTCCCTCCATGGGGCTTCCCTCTTGGGGAATAAAGCTCATTACCCTCATTTGGCTAGCTTTAATTTCCCCCATTGTTATAAGGGATTCAGCTATATCATAAGGGCTTTCACCTATCCCCGCCAATAGTCCCTCTTCTATCAGCATACCCTTATCCCTGGCATAAAGCTTAGCATTCATCCTATCGTCATAGCTTTGGTTTATACGCATATTTTTAAACAATTCCCTATTATGGGTTTCTTGGTACAATGCATACCAATCCGTTTCATGTTCATTAAAGCCATCAATTATTTCATCAGTTACCACACCCGGGGAAATCATAACCGGTGTATCATATTCTTTTTTTATAACATCAATTATCTCATTAACTGTTTTGAATTTCTCCTTGTGGTAAAGAGGGTCTTCACCCATGGTAAGATCAATTAGATTAACACCTTCGTTTATTAACGCCTTTGATATTTCCAAAATCTCTTCTTTTGTCTTTCTGTATCTGTCAATTTTGTTATCCCTTCTAAAATAACAAAAGTTACAATTATTTCTGCAATAGGTGGTGAAGTATACAAAGCCATAGGCAAATATTTTATTGCCGTTTACCAATGTCCTCGTCTCCTTTGCCATATCAAAAAGCCCTTCGAGTTCCTTTTCATCATCAGTGGTTAAATAATGAACAATATCCTCTTTATTAAATTTTCTCCCCTTTTGGAAATCGGTGTAATCCATAATCGTCTCCTAAAACATCATCGCTTTTATATATTTTTCCTGAAATTCACTTAACGCAGACAGCTCAATATGTTTGATTTCTCTTGCTATTTTAATCGTCTCCATCATAGCATCCTTTGAAAGTAATGCCATGGAAGTACCTATACCTGCGGAATTTCCTATACTAATAATTTTATCCCTTTTTATATCAGGTATCAATCCCAAATTTATGGCATTTTCCACATCGATATAGTTTCCGAAAGCCCCGGCGATACTGATTTCTTTCAAATCATCCTTATGGATTTTTGCCTCTGACATCATGGTTTCCATACCCGCGGCTATGGCCGCCTTAGCCAGCTGTACTTCCCTTACATCCTTTTGAGTTACCTTAACTATTCCTCCGCCTTCATCCATAAACAGTATAAAGCTGTATCCCTTTTCTTCTTTCACTATTCTGTCGATTAAAGGTTTTTCAACTCCCATTCTTTCCAGCTTACTTGTGCCGTTTATTTTACCGGTTTTATCAATTATCTGCCATTTTATCATTTGACCTATGGCATCAATTATACCAGAACCACATATCCCTACAGGTTTACCGTTTCCTATGGTTTTAATCTCCACTCCGTCTTCCGATAGCACAACCTTTTCTATGGCACCTTCGGCAGCTCTCATGCCCATAGTGATGGAGCTTCCTTCAAAAGCAGGTCCTGCCGCAGTGGAACAAGTAAAGGCACAATCCTTTCCTGCCAATACTATCTCACCGTTAGTTCCTATATCTATGAAAAGATGCCCCTTATCTCTATCCATAAGATCTGTTGTCAATATACCTGCCGTAATATCAGAGCCCACATGACCGGCAATGTTAGGCAATAACTCTACTGTAGCCTTATCATTGATATTTATACCTATTTCCTTGGCATTTGAAACCTGATATTCACAAAAAACAGGAGTAAAAGGTGATACCGCTAATCCCTTAGTTTCCACATCCCATAAAAAATGACTCATGGTGGTATTACCGCATGCCACTAATTTATATATGTTATTTGGATTGATTTTATTGTTTATTTCAAAATTATCAATTATTTCGTTTATTTTATTGATTATTGATTTGTGTAAAAGATGCTTTTCTATCTCTTCGTTATTTTTATTAATTCTGGATATTACATCAGCTCCATATACGCCTTGAGGATTTGTAACTGCCTTTATTTCAACCAATTCTTTTTTGAATAGATTCCATAGCATAAACACAACTGTTGTCGTACCTATGTCTATTGCTAAGCCGTAATTACAGCTTTCCTTATCCCCTTCTTCAACATCAATCACATAATCGTCCATATATGTGAAGGTCATTTCCTTGCCCTCTGAAGCATTTTTTAATACTTCTCTGTCAATAACTAATTTATCATTGCCCAGGCCTTCTTTAATTTTGTTTTCTATGCTCTTCTGATTATGTAATGTTGATTTTTCTATACTAATACACTTCTTATGCACATTTAATCCGAATCGGAAATCCTCGGGAAGCTTCAGTAACCTTTCCTTTCTGGATGTAATTGTATTGGTTTCCGGCACAAGAACAATTGTATCACTCATAGCCTTGGTGCAACAAGCCAACCTATAATTGTTTTCATATTCATATTCCGAAAGAGCAACTCCATGTTTTTTAATAACATCAACCTCTCCCGAAAGGATCTTTACCTTACATTTCCCACAGGTACCCGCTCCTGCACAGTTTCCGTCTATATTAACTCCCAGTCTAAAAGCCACATCCAGCAGACTTTCCTCATCCCCTGCTATACCTGTTATGTTATCCGGCATAAAAGTTATTTTCATAATTACCTCCGTTATCTCCTAGGATTGATTTTGCAAAATCTGCAGCCCTGCTGATTACCCACGCAATCACTGCACTCCACAGGAAATTCTATATCATCATTTAACAGTAAATAGATGTCAACACATGATTTTTGCGGAATCATCAAACCACTTTCCTTAACCTTCACACCTATCCTATCAAAATCTATTACATTCTTAATTTTAGTTGTATCCAAAACCTTCATTCCATAGTAACCAGGACCTAAGGTTTTAGATATCCTGTATCCACTTCCATCGGGATACTTACTTTTAATATCTTCGTTTATAATATCCTTAACCTTTTCGGAAGCCACATCAACAAATACGGTCCCCCAATTATCGGCATATAGGAAATTCATTATCTCTTCCTCGCTGGCAAACCAGCATTCCCCCACGGTAATCAATGAAAAATATACCGCCTCCACTTTATCGTCAGGTATTTGAGAAAAAAAATTACACTCAAGGACTGTGTCATTAATATGGATTTTATTATTTTTATAACAGCTACCATCGTAATCAGATATAAGTACCTTTATGTCTATTGAATGAATTCCTTCCTCCAATACCTTTTCAGCCCTTTCCATCATCCTTTGATGCTTGCTTCTGTCAAGATCAAAACCACACAGTTTAATAAAATCTTTTCTGACTTCCTCTAATATTTGATTTTTGTCTATGTTTATAACTCTTTCCACTTTAACCTCTAATTATATGATATTAAGGTGGCATATAGCCACCTTATATCATTTATATTATAATATTCTATTTAACGTAGGATTTAACAGTTTCAATCAACTCTTCGCTGGAAGGTATGATTGAAATAAATCTTTGCTCTCCGTTAATGCACATACAAGGTAGGTTTTCTATTCCCATTTTTCTTGTTCTTGCAATATCATCTTTTTGATTATATTTATATATTCTGTAATCGGCAAAATCTTTTAATTTTTCGTCATAAATATCCAATACCGATGCCTGCATATATGTACATGCAGCACATTGCTCCGGATCGATTAAGAACAATTCTATAAGAACCTTATCAAGATTCTCATAATCCGGGATTTCAATATCAGTATCATCAATTACAGTTTCATAATTCTTAATCATTTCTCTTGTGGAATCCGGATGTTTAACTGCCTGAGCACATGCCACGGTATTTTCTATAGGAGTGTCATAAGGCATATCGCATCCCGGACTTACAATAAAGTTCTTTTTATTATTAACAGAATCAATTAAATCTATAACTGCTTTCATGTTGTCTTCTTGATTTCCAAATAGCATTGTAGTAGTAAGCGGAATATTTCCACCTATTGTTACATTGTATTTGTCTGTAACCTCTTTAGCTACCGCCAGGTTTACATTCTCATCAATTGAAATGCTGTCCGGTTCAGTTTGGCACATTACCTCTATCTGTTTTGTAGCATTACCGCATACAAAGAAGGAAGAGTAAACATTTCTTGCTCTGCAATAATCAAATACCGCTTTGAATCCATCAGATAACATCTTTTCAATATGTTTAGGTGATATCTGGGAAACAAGGGGATCAACCACTGCGATAACATCCATACCGGCATCTATATACATCTTACTCATTGCAATTGATATCTGAGCACAGTAGTCCACCAATTCCTTAACATATTTGGAATCAGTAACCATATCCATAAATATATCACTGCCTCTTAAATGTGAAGCCAATGTAAATGGTCCACAAATTAGTCCATATAAAGCCACATCATCACCTATCTCAGCTTTGATTCTTCTCATAGCCGATAGAATCATAGGCAGTCTGCCGGATTCTTCAGTAGGTATTTTGCACATACATGGTATTCTTTTTTCATCGGAAAGCGGATGAGATTTTACTGAAGGCGGATTATCCTTAGCCCACATAAGTTCACATCCAAGTATTTCAGCTTCCACTTGCAAATCGAATATAATTGGTAAGCCATCAGGTGAATAAACCTTATTTGCTTCTAATATAGATTCTACCAATTTATCCTCATCCCTTAGGACTTCTTCCGCTGTGTAACCCTTAAGTTTTCCCACATGTACTCCGGAAAAAGGCACCCAAGGTATATCGTTAGTTTCTTCATGTCTTAACGTTTTAAATATTAATTCCTTACCCATTCTTACCTCCAAATAAACGATTATTCGTTGAAATTTTTATGCTAAAATGTCTACCGGTATGCTCCAATGAGTATTGATTATTTTTCACAATCACTCTTCTTTAAGTTCATTAGTTCATTGGCTACCCTAACAGCTTCAACAGCATCTTCACTGTATCCGTCAGCACCGATTCTTTTAGCCCATCGTTTAGTACATGGTGCTCCTCCTACCATTGTAATAAACTTATCTGTAAGATCATTCTCTTCTAATAGTTTTATTAGTTTTTTTTGTTCCACCATGGTGGAAGTCAAAAGTGCACTTGTTCCTATTATATCCACGTCATATTCAATGGCTTTTTGCACTATTACACTAGCCTGAACCTCACACCCCAAATCTATAACCTCATAACCTGCAGATTTCAAAGTCGAAGCCACGATACCTTTACCAATATCATGTACATCTCCTTCGACGGTTGCTAACAATATTTTACCCTTTTTTATTAGCTTTCTTGCATTTCCGTCATCTTTTATCATGGACAATATTTTGTCCGTTACATTGCGCATAACTTCAGCCGCATATATAAGCTCCGGCAATGATAATGAACCATCATCAAACATCTCTCCGATTTCTTCATTACCATCACCAAAGCCGTAAAGTAGCAAATCGAGTAGGTCGATCTCTTCATTTTCCTGAGCTTCTAAAATTATACTCATAGCCTTGCTTTCATCTGCCTCTATGATACTGTCCCTAGCTTTTTCATATAATCTTTGTTTCTTCAAAACGAACCTCCATATTACTTAAAGATATTAATCTTGTGTTAGATAATCATACACCTATATTACCATTAAATAATACGATATGCTACAATTTTCATAAATAATAGTATTAATATTTATGAATAAATCGGATTATCCAATCATTTCTTCTCTGTCTATTTCTCTCTTCTTAAGAATAGCTTGATATTCTTCTTCTGTCATTTTTTCCATTGTGATTCCTGTGAATCCATAGAACAGTGAAACGAACGGATTGATTAAGTTAAGGAATGCATAAGGTAAATAAGCTAATGTTGCAACTCCCAATGTAGTTGACATATATGCTCCGCATGTAGTCCAAGGAACTAAAGCTGAAGTAATTGTACCTGCATCTTCTAAACATCTTGATAAGTTCTTATTCTTTAATCTTCTGTCTTCGAATTCTTCCTTGAACATTCTACCAGGAAGTACTATAGCTACATATTGGTCTGCACATAAAATGTTGCAAGCTATACAAGTAGATAATGTAAGTAGTACCAATGAACCTGTTGATTTTGCATATTTTAGCAGTTTTTCACTAACTATCTTAAGCATATCAGTACCTTCCAATACACCGGCTACTACCATAGCACATAATACCAATACAGTAGAATAGAACATCTGATTTAGACCACCTCTTGTAAGAAGTGCATCTACAAACTCATTACCTGTTGCTGCATAGTAACCTTCATACATGTTTAATCCTAATAGGTTACCGAAGTTATCTCCTTGGAAAAGCATAGCGAATATAGCGCCAATCCAAGTACCTGCATAAAGACCTGGCATTGCAGGAATTTTGAATACTACTAGCAGAATTACGCAAACAGGAGCCAATAATAGTACAGGAGAAATGTAGAAGTTGTCTTTTAATACTGTCATAAGAGTATCAACAGACTCCATGCTGGCATCTCCGCCACCAAATCTGCTTCCCATAATTGCATATATTACTACCGCAATAATAAATGAAGGAGCAACTGTATAAACCATATGTCTTACGTGATCAAATAAGTTAGCACCACCCATAGCAGCAGCTAAGTTAGTTGAATCTGAAAGTGGAGACATTTTATCACCAAAGTATGCACCTGATACTATAGCACCTGCTGTCATAGCGTCAGGAATTTGAAGCGCTGAACCGATACCAATAAATGCAATACCCACAGTACCTGCAGTTGTCCAAGAAGATCCTGTTGAAAGGGATACTATTGAACATATTACACAAACTGCCGGTAGGAAAATGCTTGGGCTTAGTATCATAAGTCCGTAATAAATCATAGCCTGTATTACACCACCGGCTATCCAAGTACCGATTAGCATACCTACAGTTAAAAGTATTAACAGAGCTTGCATTGAACTGTCAATGTTTCTCAAAATACCTTTTTCAATATAAGACCACTTGTAACCATTTAGTATAGCTATAACTGCTGCAAATGCACCTGATAAAATTAAAGCTGTGTGCATGTAACCTTCTACAACAACAATAGTATACATCAATGAAACTATCATAAATGCAATAACTAATAAAATTTGCCATAATGGTATACGTTTACCCATAATGTACCTCCTAAATAATAATCTAATAACACCGAAAATTGCATTTATTACTCGCACTTCTATTGATTTTCTTTGTGATAATTATACGAATAATCTCTTAAGTAATAACTTATTATCTGAAAAAAATCCAAATATCTATTAAAGCGGCCCTACCCCTTGCAGAGCCGCTATTATAGAAAACCTTATTTTAAACCGGCTCTTTCTTTGAATTTTTCAACAGAGTTAATTTTGATATCTAAGATTTCAGCGATCTTGAATTTTGCTTCCATGCCCATATTGGATTCCGCACATGGCTCTACATGTGGTAAACCAAGGCCTAATTCTTCACGCACCTCAGACATTGTTACAACATCAACAAGCTCTTCCAGCGTTACGCCAAGTTTTTCCGCTACATAAGCTTTTGCTTCGTTGATTTTCATTTTTTTATCCAGTTGCATACGCATTACCATATCACCGGCCGTCCTAGTACCGGTCATGCATGCTGCTAAAGCATGAGTAGCTTCTGCTCCTAGAGGATCTCCTACGCCTATCTACAATCCGTCAACCTTACCTACTTCGATAAGTGCTTTATCCGCTCTGGAGCACACATCAGCAGGAAGGTTTTCAACCATTGGAATTCCGCAAACTCCCATACCGGCATTGGCATGAACCGGGATTTCAGCCACATCTGTACATGCTTTTACGAATGTACAAACTCTGGCAATATTCCAAGGGAATGATTTGTTACAGTTTGTATTAACTACTACACCGAATATGCTGGCACCGGCTTTTTCCACAAGTTTAACCTGCTTATGAGGATAAATACCTGCAAGTCTTACGCCATCATATTTCAGTTTACCGTGCATACCAAGAACGAATTCTCCTGCTGCACCAATTTCAACTTTTAATTCAGGGTTATCCTTAGTGATTTGCTCGCAAGCTTTTAAAGCTACCAAGAAATCTGCATCACCGGCTGCTCCTGATGTATCAAGCTGAAAACCATCGGCTCCCACATCTGCCATCTGTTTTGCCACAAATGTAATGTCATTTACTGCATGAATAACAGCATCTTCTTGAGCCTGTAATGCTTCTTTAATCTTACCCTCCGGTAAAAGTACAGCCCAATTGTCCACAGGACCATCCGGTTTTGTATAGAAGCCTAGGTTAGGCATAGCTCCGTAGAATAAAGGCATTGTAGTCTTCATAAGTGCATGTTTTAAAACTCCTGCCTCTCTCTTCGCGATACCTTTTACAGTCTTGTAGTTATAATCACTGTTTCCGATATCCACGGAATCAGCTCCTAAAACCCTTTCATGAATCATTGCATTAACGTCTCTGCTGGCAGGGATGCCGCATTTTGTGTAAGTCTTGTCTGATCCGGAGTCATTGGAAGAAACTACTTGCATGCCAGGCTCAACGCCTACGATGATACCCGGCATCGTTATTATTTCAAATAGTTTTTCTACTTCCTCGTCTGTTAATGGATCAATCTTACCGCGCAATACTGCATCATCCATACCTTCTTTTAGGTCTGCTCTAATTTCTTCCTCGGTCATATAAACCATAGAGCCATCACCCATTCTGGTAAAGTATTTCTGATCTTTCACAATAATGTCCACCTTTCCTAAGTATTTAATATATTTTCTTGTTTTTAGCTTTTTCCATTTCGATGGCTTCTTCTTCACCCTCGACAACTATATCATGGATCTTTTTCTTAACGTCTTCAGGAAGTGGTTCAACCTCATAATTTTCCAGAATATTTATAGCCTTTTCTCTGGCTACTTCAAACATATCCTTTGAGCCACTCTTTTCCCAACTCTCTCTCATCTTACGGTTAATAAGTTCTGTGGTAGAAAGTTCCTGTCTCATATACTTTAATGTGTGCTTTTGAGCTAGGTAATTTCCGGCAGGTCCTACTGCTTTAATTACATCAAGAGCGATTGTGTCCTCATTAACAGGAATACCTTGCAAGATCCTACTTGACATGTGTACTATTTCCTGATCTATAAGGAGTTGCTCATAACTCATTGTCATACCCATTTCCAGCATACCCATTCCATAAATTACGTTACTCCCGGTTAATGCAGGTAACATATTTGTCATGGTTTTTTCGTGGCCCAACTGCTCATCAAAGCATTTACTGTCGCCCTATGTACCGCCTACATTTGTAGGAATACCATAGTAATGTCCAAGCTGGCCAACAGCAGCTCCGCAAAGAGCATGTTCCGGCGCACCTACAGGTGACTGTGCTGTCTTCATATCCATAATGGTAGTTGATGTTCCATAAAGTATTGGATTACCTTTATTTAGTATTTGTGAAAGAACAATTCCTCCAAGAATCTCAGCATTTGTTACAACGAGAGTGCCTGCTAAGGTTGCAGGAGTTGTTCCTCCACATAGCCCCATTGATAATATATCAATCGGCAAGCCATATTGAGCAGATAACATGATTATACTTGTTTCATTTTCATTAATCTCCAGAGGACTGTTAGGGCAAGCTCCCATTGTTATAATTGGTCTTTCCCTCAGCTTATCGTATCCGCCCTGAATAATAGCTGCCATATCAATGAATCTTTTTGTATTCTTGATACCTTCCAAATCGTGGGCAAAATTCTTAGTCAAATTATTAAATACTACTTCAGCTTCGTGTAATGCTCTAACTTTTTGGTTAACATCACCTGCTGTTACTGCTATTGAGAAAACATTAGCAGCATCCATAGCATCTACAAATCTTGCCACATCACCCAAATCCTTTTTAGTGGATTCTCTAATTTCACCGGTATATGGGTCTTTAATAAATACGCCAGTACCAAAGTTTTTATAAGCTACTCTTTTGCCGCCCACCAGGCAGTCGTTCTTAGGATTTCTTCCGCACAGAGTAAATTCTGCAGGAGTTGATTCGATGGCATCATTTACTAAGTTTCTAGGGAATTTTACCCTATCGATTTCATAATCAACTTCGCAACCTGCGCCTTCCAAAACTTCCAGAGCTTCTCTTCCGTGCATCTGTAGTCCGTACTCTTCCATTAATGTAAGAGTTGCTTCATGTAACCTATCCAAATCCTCATTGGTAAAAACGTGATAACCGGTTATATCTTTTTCATGAGTAAATTTACCCATAATAACCTCCTATTATTATAACTGTTCAATCCAGTTCAAAATGAAATTAACTGTATCAGATGCATCTTCGCAATATTCGTCTGCGCCGATTTTGTCTGCCCAACGCTTAGTTACAGGAGCTCCGCCAACCATAGTTTTTACATTGTCTCTGATTCCTGCTTCCTTTAATTTTTCCTCAATTTCTTTTTGTACTGTCATTGTAGTAGTAAGTAATGCACTGCTTCCAACAAACTCTGCTTTATGTTCGATTGCAGCGTCTACGAAATTCTGAGCAGGAACTTCTCTTCCTAAATCTATTACTTCCACTCCGTTAGTTTTTACCAGAGAAGCAACGATACCTTTACCGATATCATGTACGTCACCCTCTACTGTACCAATTACTAAAGTTCCCTTAGCTTTAACATCTGTCATGTCCATTCTGCTTTCTATTTCAGCAGTAGCTAATTTCATAACTTCAGTAGCGAAAATCAATTCAGGTAAGAATATTTCTCCCATTCCAAACTGATCTCCCAAAACCTTCATACCGGCACTATATCCATCAGTTAATAGATCTAATAGTTCAACGCCTTCTTCTTCTGCAGCATGCAAAGCTTCCATAGCCATATCTTCATCGGCTTCTATTATAGCTTGCTTTGCACTTTCTAATACTTTTTCCTTACTCATCTCATTACCTCCATCAAAATTTATAGATTTGTAATTTTTATCTTCTTATATCAATTACATACTAAACCCAGACAACTATCATTTATATATTATATTTGAGTATTCATAGTAATATTTTTACCACTTGCTATTTTATCCACTTAATTTTCCTGAATATTCTTTGCAGTTTGCTTCTGCTTATTCTCTCCGCAGCCTCCAATAAATCCTCCCTGTTGTTTTTATATGGCTTGTTGTGCACATGCTCCGTAAGTAGATTCATAAGCTCATCAACATTATTCCTATCCGCTATACCGCTTTCCATCAAATCATTTCTGTCTATGGCCAAATCTTCCGGGAATATGGGTTCCTTCTGTTTATATATCTCTTCTAATAAGTATTTCTTGGAAAGATATCTGTATTCCGGGAATTCATAAGCCTTTATGTAGTTTGAAGACAGTCTAAACATGTAATCATAAACATCTTTACCGTTATTATATATGAATCTCTTTAATTCATCCTTGTCATTTATTATGGTAAAATCTTCCAACTTATCTATGGCTACAAAGTATTTATAGTATTTCTCATCAAGATTGAGCAATCCCAAGGTGTCTAAGCTACTTGCCTTTGGGAATATCGTCAGCAGTAAAACAAACTTGTCCAGGCCGTCTCCCTTTACTTTTGATATATTTTTACCAAATAAATTCAGATTAATAGTTATATTTTTGTTCAATTTAGTAAATAATTTAGGTAAACAAAATTCCAATATTTTAGTATTAATTATTGTTTCGATCATGTTTGTATCCGGTTCGCCATCCAATAATCTAACAATTTGAACCACCTTAAAATATTCATTGTTTATATAACTAATTCCATTGTTCTTTACCTTCTCATTCCATTCTATTAAGTTATCTTTATTAAAGGTGCCATTTTTCATGAGATCAAAAAAAAGTGCTTCCAACTGCTCACATGGCCTTAATTCCTTGAATTTAGCGGGATTTTTCATTGCTTCATTTAATTGTTCTTCATCCAATAGGGTTTTTTCTCCAATTATTTCTTTTGTCATTGAATTTCCTTCCTTAAATTATTCTACTATTTTTTACCTAAGCAACTATATATATTACTTGTTTTTATTCCCTCTCTATTGTATTATTATAAATATCTCAGTATTTTACAAGTGAATATATTTATAATTTATATAAATATATATATATGTAATTAATTAAAGGAGGCAACATTGGAAAATTTTATTTTACCAAACAGAACAAATCATAATAACGACAGCTTCCTGTCATATTTAAAAAAATCAATAGAGTCCTTTTCAGATATAACGGGTATCCCCATCACATATTTAAACACCTCCTTTGAAGTGGAAAGCTTCGTTAACGAGGACAGAAAAATATGTGGGATTTTCAGTTCATATAACGATCCTACCAGTATTTGCAGAAGCGGTCTTAAATCGGCATGTAAATTTGCCGCCAATTTAGGGGAACCATATATATTCTTATGCCGCTCGGGGCTAACTAATATTGCCATAGCCCTAATAGTTAACGGTGAAACCGTAGGTTATGTCATAGCAGGTCCTATTATAATGGGGCAGGTTAGGGATAGTACCATATCCAAATTTGCTGCAATGAACAATCTTACTGACAACGAAAAAAACATAGCAAAAATGTTTTGTTCCACCATGCCCACATATGAACCCAATAAGATTTCAAAATTGGCATTGCTTTTATATAACTCCGTAATATCCTCTATTGGGGTAAATACGGATTATCAGAGCTTGAGGGAAAACTACAAGGATGAAAGAGCTATAAATTATAAAATAAAGAATCTGCAGGATGACAGCAGCACAAGCTCCTCTGCGGATCTTGAAAACAATCTGATCAAAACCATTATCAGTGGTCAGACGGAAGATGCCCTAAAGCAAGCTGATGACCTTTTGGAAAGCTTCTATATAAGGGAAAGGGGCGATTTGCCAGCCATCAAGGGTAAGGTTTTATGGATGTTTGCCATTATAATAAGAGCCGCCACGGAAAAGCATTCCAGCATAAATGAAATAATCGATTCCGAGCTGGATATAATCGTTAAGCTTAGTGATGTGGAAAACTATAAACAGCTTAAAACCGAATCCATGAATCTAATTATAAAGATTTCCAAAAATCTTTTGACTTCGGTATATAATGGTAATTCAAAGATAGTTTCAAATGCAATAAAATATGTTAACAGTAATTTTTCAAAAAGAATAACCCTAAAAGACATAGAAGAAAATCTGCATGTCAATTCTTCATATTTTTCTTCATTATTTAAAAATGAAATGGGAATAACCTTTATATGCTACATAAATCAGGTAAAAATAGATTATGCATGTAACTTGCTAAAGGACAGCACTCTTAGTATAATCGATATAGCTTTAGAAATCGGATTTGATGATCAAAGCTATTTTACAAAAGTATTTAAAAAACAGTGCGGAATGACTCCAAAGGAGTATCGCCTATTAAATAGTAAAAAATAAAAAAGGAGACACTATGAAAGACTATATATGTAAAGATAATACTTTTACGGGTATATCTAAAGAATTTGCCAGTGAGAACGGTTTATCGCTGCCAAAACTATATCAAAATGCGGAAGATCTTTTCAAGGTTTCTGCATTGATACAAAGGCAGGAAAACAATCCGTTTTGTGTCCTACCCTTTGATCCTTCCTTGACTGCCGAAGCTAAGGGTGCAGATATAAAATTGGATGACTCCAATCTGGGACCAAGAAAAAACAAGGATACTATATTTGAAGTCGAGGATCTATTAAAGCTTCCCGAAATGAATATCTATGAAGGCAGAATTAATGAAACCTTAAAAGCAGTGTCCCTGCTTAAAGAAAAGGGTTATCCCGCAGCTATTGAAATAACCGGCCCCTTTTCAATAATAAACGGATTTATGGATATACAGAAATTCTTAATGGCTTTTAGAAAAAAAGAAGATGTGATAAGGGAAATTTTATACAAATTAAACTTTGACCTGGTTAATCTTTTTATCGAAGCAAAAAAAGCAGGTTCTGATGTTATATTTTATACCGATTCATCTGTGGGTACCAGCTTAATAGGGCCTAAATTCATGAGGCAGGTATTGGAATGGTCCACTCTGCCCCTGTTAGATGACCTTGATAAAAGGTTACCTGAGGATACATTGATATATCTATGTCCTAAGCTTACCTTTGCATTAACCGATAATAATTTTATCAGATGGGGAAAATTGCCTTTGGAGGCAGATATTCCATATGGAGAGGCCCTAATCAATTCCGTGGGTAAAATAAGGTTCAGCGGAAACACATGCCGTAAGCAATTGGGTAAAATTGCCCGGGGAAGCCTGCCTTACTTCGAACTTAAGGACTTGGTGCTGGATGTCGAAGAATAAATCAAAAAAATAAGAAGTGCCGGAAAATATTTCCGACACTTCTTTTTATATTATATGTAATAAAGCTTTACATTTCTGCAATTAGTCAGATACACCATTGTTGCATAGAAGATTTCGAAGCTGAGAATATCTCCGACTTCCAGTTCCCCCTTGAAGTCCTCCACATCTATTATAGTGTGATCACTGGATGCTCCAAGTATTTGAACCCCTTCCTCAATTGGCGCCAGCTCAAATGGATCTCCGTAATCAACCTTGCCTATTCCAAGCAATGCACGTTTTCGGATTCCTCTGTCTTCGTAAACCGGTTTGTGTCCAAAGGCATCAATTCCCATCTCTCCTATGGGGTGAGTTGGCTTATCCTTAAGCTCAATTACCTCGGCTTTTAATACCAATGTGTCTTTATATAGGCAAGACATGTCATATCCAAAGAATCTTTCATTATCCTTACCAAGTATTATACCTTCTCCGACTCTAAGCATATTGATTCTTTCCGGCATATCATTGTCCCACAATCTCATAAGACTTGTGGTGGCTCCTCCGGAAATATATTCAAGGGTTCTTCCTATTTTTGCCTCGATTTTTTCTGCTATTTCCACCAGTTCATCCAGCTTGTCTTTTGTAGGTAAAATGGAACCATAGCAACCCAAATTTGTGCCTACCCCGGATAAAATAAGGTTTTCCATATTATTCTCAACTTCCAATGCCACTTCAATAAGCTCATCCTTATCCCAAAAGCCTTCTCTTAAATCCCCCAGGTCTGCCATAAGGATAACATTATGCATTTTATTTTGAGAAGCAGCCGCACTATTTAATGCCCTAAGCACCTTTAATTCGCTGTTTAAGCTGTAATCGGTAAGCCTTACCACTTCATCAACTTCGCTTAGCATGGGAACTCTAAGGCATAGGTATCTGGTTTTCAAACCATAATTTATGCAGTCTTCTATCTGTTCCAGCCTTGAAGATGCTATCATCTTCGCACCACCATCTAGATATTGCTTTGCCACCAAAGGTAAGCCCGTTGCCCCTTTAATAACACCTATCAAATCAATATTTTTTTCTGCACATCTCTTATTGATTTCCATTACATTGTGCTTGAGATGTCCTAAATTTATCTCAACACAAGGATACTGACGCTTTTCCATTATACACCTCCAAATTTTTCCTACTATATAGATTATATGTAAAAAAATATTCCGAATATATCAGAATATTTATATAAATTATAAAATTTTTTATGTGAATTCATCCATCAATATTCATAATTTTCCCTTAGATAATGATCACAATAATCCTTTATTATGCACTCTTCACACTTTGGATTTTTTGCCGTGCAACAATTTCTCCCATGAAAAATCAGACTATGGTGGGTTTCCGTCCATCTCTCCTTTGGTACCACATTCATCAAATCCTTCTCCGTGGTATAAGCATCCTTACCGTTAGCCATACCTATTCTGTTTGACACCCTTAATACATGGGTATCCACTGCTATTGCTTGATTACCAAAGCCTACTGAAAGAACCACATTTGCAGTCTTTCTCCCCACACCCTTAAGCTTTATTAGTTCTTCATAAGTTCTTGGCACCAAGCCATGGTAGTCATTTACTATGGATTTTGATATTTCTATGATATTACCTGCTTTGTTCTTATATAAACCTATGCTTTTAATAATATCCTCCACATCCCCTTGTTTTGCCTGGGATAGAGCCTTTGCATCCGGATATTTCTCAAACAGATAAGGGGTCACCTTATTTACACTGTTATCTGTCGTTTGAGCAGACAGGGTCACGGCTATTAATAATTGAAAATTATCATTAAAATCCAGGGCACATTTTGCCTCAGGGTATTCAAGCTTCAATAAATCTAATATCAAAATCACTTCATTTAATTCTTTCATGGAATCCATCTCTCTTTTCTTTTTATTTCTATTGACAAATCATAATTTACCACTATAATTGTATACATTAGATGACATTTTATTAAGTAAGAAAGGCCAATTATGATATCCATAAATCTAGGTGAAGACAGCACCAACCAACCTTTATCCAACAATCTTTTCTGCATGCTCAGAAAAGATATACTTTCCGGAAAGCTTAAATCCAAAGCCAAGCTCACAGAGCAAAGCATCTGCGAAAAATATAATGTAAGCAGAACGCCTGTAAGAGAAGCTTTACGGCAACTGGAAACCGAAGGGCTGATCGAAAACATTCCCAACAGAGGAGCTTTTGTTATCGGACTCAACAATCGCGATATCTCCGATATGTTTGAACTAAGGCGTATAACGGAAGTTCAAGCCATCGAATGGGCTATACTCAGAATGAAGGAAGATACCATCGACTCCTCGGAAGAAACCTTCGAATTTATGGAATTCTATACCATCAAAAATGATATAGAAAAGGTATTGAGTATCAATACAACTTTTCATAGTATACTATATAAAGCCACGGGAAACAAGATGTTGGAGCAAATGCTTAATTCATATCAGGTATATTTGAAGCATTCATCTCCCATATCCACCATCACCGATGATTATCTGACAACAATCCTTGCAGAGCACAAAGCTATTTTTACAGCTGTAAAGAACAGAAATGTAGCCGCCGGCAAGAAAGCAATGGATTACCATATGGAACAAACAAAATTAAGAAGAATGAGCAATTACTTTTAAAGTAATTGCTCCTTTATTTTCTTTTCAAGCCAAATCATTATGTCCTCATAGACTTCCTGATTATTGGTTTCGTTTAATACTTCATGCTTGGCACCCTCATATATTTTCATGGTGACTTTGTCATTTCCGGCTTGTTCCAGCTGCTTAAAGTAGTATCTAGGTGCAATCCCCTTGTTTCCCGCAGGATCTTCCGAACCTGATATTATAAGTACCGGTACTTTCGGAACCTTTTTTGCCCAATCTTTTTTTGTTACTCTTTTTAGTCCCACAAACATTTCCCTGTTTGCTGAAGCTGAAAAACTAAAACCGCAATCTTCGTCTTCAACATATTTTTTTACCACATCCATATCCCTTGAAAGCCACGAGAATTTTGATATTTCACTGTCTCCCTCCGATTCCAAATTGGAATTCGTAAGCTTCTCTAAAATTTTAGAAACAGAGGTAAACCCGTGCATGGCTATATGCATATTGGCTATTCCTATGGCAGCTCCCACAGATTTATTTGGAGCAACTGTTCCCGATAAAACCAATCCGTCTATATCACCATAGGTTGAAGCATATAGCTCTGCCAAAATACTTCCCATACTATGCCCTATAAGTATCTTAGGTAATGCCCCGGATTCTTCTTCGGCATATTTAAATAGGGAATTCATATCCTCCAGCACATAATCAAATCCGCCTTTTTTCATTGCAAAGGTTCCCCTGTGACCTTGCTTGCTCATGCCGTGACCTATGTGATCATTGGCGTAAACATTGCATCCCACATCCGTTAGTCTTGTGGCAAAATCATCATATCTTTTGCTGTGTTCCGCCATACCATGGGCTATTTGAACAATACACCAGGGCTTATCACTTATCCAGCTTCTTGAAAACAATTGGCCCTCCCCATTAGAGGAAACACGATAAAACTCTCTTCTTTCCATAATAACCTCCCGCAATTTAGACTTTAGCATAATAAAATTATACTCCCTAAGTCATCTAATAGCAAGGCTATTGAATATAAGCAAGACTTCCGTTTTCATCATCTATTAGTATGCTGCTTCCTTCAGTTATTTCCCCTGCGATTATCATCTTGGCCAATTTAGTTTCCACATATCCTTGTATATATCTTTTAACCGGTCTTGCCCCATATATAGGGTCATAGGCTTCCCTTGCGATTAATTTCTTGGCATTTTCGGTAAGACTTATATTGATACCCTTTTCTCCAAGCTTTTCCTTTAGGGAAACCATGGTAAGCTCGATGATTTTAGTAATCTCATTTAATGTTAATGGGCTAAATATTACGGTTTCATCTATTCTGTTAATGAATTCAGGCCTAAAGTGTCTTTTCATTTCGTTTATGACCTTTTCCTTAACATCTTCTTTTATGATACCCTCGGAGCCGGAATTTTCCATCAGATAGCTACTGCCAAGATTTGAGGTCATAATAATTATGGTATTTTTGAAATCCACCGTTCTCCCCTTGTTATCAGTAAGTCTCCCATCATCCAATATCTGAAGCAATATATTGAATACATCGGGATGAGCCTTTTCTATCTCATCAAACAGAATAACGCTGTATGGTTTTCTCCTTACCGCCTCAGTTAATTGACCTCCTTCATCATAGCCCACATATCCCGGAGGAGACCCCACAAGTCTGGAAACCGAATGCTTTTCCATGTATTCGGACATGTCTATTCTTATCATATTTTTTTCGGTATCAAAAAGACTCTCACTCAATGCTTTTGCAAGCTCCGTCTTACCCACTCCTGTAGGCCCTAAAAAGATAAATGAACCAATTGGCCTATTCTCATTTTTAAGACCGGCTCTTGCCCTTAAAATAGCCCCGGAAACGGCATTTATCCCCTCATCTTGGCCTACAACTCTTTTATGAAGTATTTCCGGAAGCTTTAACAGCTTTTCCCTCTCGGTTTCTATAAGCTTTTCCACAGGTATTCCTGTCCAACTGGCAATTACCTCGGAAATCTCTTCCTCGGAAACCTCTTCCTTAAGCAGCCTATCATCTTTGTTTTTATCAACTTCCTCTTGCTCATCTTTTATTTCTTTTTCCAGCTCAGGCAACACCCCATATTTCAGCTTGGCCAGCTTTTCTAAATCATAATCCCTTTCAGCATTCTCGATTTCCAGTCTAATCTCTTCCAATCTTTTTTTCTTGTCCTTAAGGGATGCTATTGATTTTTTTTCATTTTCCCATCTGGCCCTTAACACATTATTCTTATCTTTTAGCTCCGAAAGCTCGGCTTCGATGGCCTCCAGTCTCATTTTAGATGCCTTGTCCTTTTCCTTTGATAACGCTTGCTTTTCTATCTCAAGCTGCATTATCTTCCTGGATATATCATCAAGCTCCGCAGGCATACTATCAATTTCCGTACGTATTCTTGCAGCGGCTTCATCCATAAGATCAATGGCTTTATCAGGTAAGAATCTGTCACTTATATATCTGTTTGACAGAGTTGCACATGAAATTAAAGCGCCATCCGTAATCCTTACCCCATGATGAATCTCAAAACGCTCTTTTAAGCCTCTTAGGATTGAAATAGTGTCCAAAACGCTGGGTTCATCAATCATAACCTTTTGGAAACGTCTTTCAAGAGCCGCGTCCTTTTCTATATATTTCTGATATTCATCCAATGTGGTTGCCCCTATACAATGCAATTCACCCCTGGCCAGCTTTGGCTTCAGCAGATTTCCCGCATCCATCGAACCTTCTGTTTTTCCTGCTCCCACAATGTTATGTATTTCATCAATAAACAGTATAATCTTACCCTCTGATTTGTCTATTTCATTTAATACCGCTTTTAATCTCTCTTCAAATTCACCTCTGAATTTTGCTCCTGCAATAAGGGCGCCCATATCCAGTGAAAAAATTGTTTTATCCTTCAGTCCCTCAGGTACGTCACCGTTTACAATCCTTTGTGCCAAGCCTTCAACCACGGCAGTTTTCCCAACCCCCGGTTCTCCTATTAACACCGGATTATTCTTAGTCCTTCTTGATAATATCTGTATTGCCCTTCTTATTTCTTCATCTCTTCCTATAACCGGATCCAGCTTTCCTTTTTTGGCCGAATCCACCAAATCAATCCCATATTTGTTCAATGCATCATAATTGTCTTCGGGATTTTGACTGGTCACCCTTTGGTTTCCCCTTACAGCGGATAATTTATTTAAAAATTCATCCTTATTTATTCCGTTCTTCTTAATCAATTCCCCCGAAAAACCCTTGCCTTCTTCAATCAACGACAGATATACATGCTCCACGCTTATATATTCATCCTTCATTTTCTCAGCTATTTTTTCCGCTTCCATAAGCAAAGAATTAAGCCTTCTGGACATATATGAAGACCCCACATCTCCGGTAACCTTAGGCAAATTATTTAAATAGTTTAATAATTCCTGCTTCATGCTTTCAGGATTTTTACCCATTGCTTCCAGTAGTTTTGTTATTAATCCATCCCTTTGATTTAATATACTGTAATGCAAATGTTCCACCTCTATATTTTGGTGGCCGAATGAAATAGCTGCATTTTGGCTATCTATTATAATATTCTGCATGCTTTGTGTAAATTTATCTATATTCATAAAAACCTCCTTTATCCCATTTATAATTAAAAATTAGCACTCTTCGTTGTAGAGTGCTAATCGTTTATGTGAAGATTTTGTGAATTTATTATAGGACTATGGACAAAAATTCTTTGAAGGCATCCGTCTTGGGATCATCTATTATCTCTATGCTTCCCTGCTCTATTATACGGCCTTCATTTAAAAAGATCACATAGTCTGCCACCTTCCTTGCAAAGCCAACCTCATGGGTAACAATGAAGAATTTTTTTCCCAGCAATCTCAGCTCCTTAACCATATCAAGGACTTCCTTTGTCAGTATCGGATCTAAAGCCGATGTCGGTTCGTCAAAAAAGAATATGTCCACATCAAGGGCCAGAGCCCTTACTATGGAAACCCTCTGCTGCTGTCCGCCGCTTAACATATACGGGTATTTGTCCTTGTGTTCTATTAGTCCGAATCTTGCCAGCAAATCTATGACTTTTTTCTCGGCCCTTTCCTTAGGCACCCCTTTTATCTTGTTTAGTATCAAGACTATATTGTTAAAAACGGTAAGATGGGGGAAAAGGCTGCTGCTTTGAAATACAAAACCCACCCGATCCTTAAATTCCCTTTGGGATACTTCTTGTTTATCGATTCTTATCAACCCCTCATCATAGCCCTCTATACCGCTGATTAATCTAAGGAGAGTTGATTTTCCGCTACCGCTCTTCCCCAGTACCGCCACTGCTTCAACATTTTCCAGCACTAAATTGAAGTCTTTTAATACTATTTCATTATCGTATTTTTTATTCAAACCCCTAATGTCTATATTCATGTTTTTATTCTCGCTTCCAGGTAATCCGTTAATCTTAACAGTGGTATAGTAATAATAAGGTAGAGAACAAGCATAACCAAATATCCCTCGGTAAAAGCAAAGGTCTTAGCCTGAATTGTTGTGATGTTGTAGTATAGCTCATTAAAACCGATAAGATATAAAAGGGAGCTGCTTTTTATAATAGTGGCCAGGTTTCCCGAAAGGGGAGGAAGCATTATCCTAAGCATCTGGGGCAGTATTATATATCTGTACATCTGCCATTTACTAAATCCAAAAAGATCACATACTATTATTTGATTATTGTCTATACTCTCATAGGCTCCTAGATAAAGCTTCATCATAAATGGGGAAAAATACACCGTCAAGGAAGCTATTCCCCAAAACAATTTGCTGTCTATGTTTAGTGCTGTGCCCACAAAGAAGTATGTCAAAATCACCACAACAAGCATGGGAGTCCCAAACATTAAATCTGTTATATGACTTGTTAAGTACTTTAGATAATAGCTTTTACTTCTGCCGGTAAAGAACATTATAAATCCCAGTATAAAGCTTAGTATAAAAATAATTAAACTAATCAATACTGTCCATAAAAATCCCGACATAACAAGACCCAAATAAGGTCTAAACAGCATAAAATTGATGTTAGAATTCGATGTATTTTTGATAACCAGCATTACCCCAATAAGTATAGTCAAAATTGACAATAAGTATTGGATTCCCTTATTAATCTTCATTCAAATAAAACTCGTATCCCTTTCCCACCATTTCCATTAATGTATCATTATATTCATTCCTTATTCTATCATTTACACCTAACTCCTCTGCCTTGCCTATGAATTCATTAATTGAAGCCAATAATTCTTCATCATCCTTTCGAACCCCCATGCCTATCGGTGACACATCCACAGGTTCGTATATAACCTTTAATTCATCGGGATAGTTTTTTGCAATGCTTACGGCTCCCACCGCATCCACCATGAAGATATCCGCATTGCCGCTGGCCAATTCAAAGGAAGCGGTGGCCTTATCGTCAAATTCCAGTATTATAGGGTCATTGGCATTTTCCCTTGCTATATCCAAAGTCGCAAAGCTTTTGGGTGCTACAAATTTTAGACCCTTTATGGAAAAAATGTCTTCATAGTTATTAATTCCACTGTCAACATTTACCACAGAAAGTATCTTAAAATACATGTAAGGTTCAGAAAAATTTATCTTTTCCAACCTGTCATCGGTAATACTCATGGATGCTATTATCACATCTATTTTTTCTGTTTCCAAAGCAGGTATCAAGGAATTAAATGGCAAATCCACTATTTCCACTTCCATTCCCAAATATTCCCCCAGTTCTTCTGCAATAACAACGCTGATTCCTTCTGCGTCCCCTTTGGAATCAGTGGTTTCAAAAGGCGGCCATTTAAGCTCCATCCCTACTTTTAATGTTTCTTCTTCTTTTTCACCGCAACCCGTGAAAAGCATAAGTATAATTATTAAAAAAAATGTTACCAGAATAATCTTCTTACTGTTCATATTAGCCTCCTTTTTATATAATCTTATAAAACAAATAGCACTCAAAGAGGGCTATTTTATTACTTCTTTTATTAGTCTTAATTCGTTTTTATAGCATATTTTATCTATTTCATCATCACTAAAATAGTTGCCCAGTTGATCTATGAGGCCGGCATATCCGTTATAGTTATTAATCTCTCCCGCATCATCTATACCATCAAAATCAGAGCCAAATCCCACAGCATCAATTCCGCCTATATTCACCATATATCTGATGTGTTCTATTATTTCCTTGTTTGTACCGTGGGTGCTGCCATAGGTTAAAAAGCTGGCTTCAAAATTAACACCTATTACACCGCCCTTATTACCCAGCACTCTTATTTGATCGTCTGTCAAATTTCTTTGATGATTGCATAAGGCCCTTGCACAAGAATGCGTTGCCATAAAAGGTGATTTTGATATGTCCGCAACATCGTAAAATCCACCTTCGGAAAGATGGGAAACATCAACTATGATTCCTAAATCATTCATAAGAAGCACTGCGTCCTTTCCGAAAGCCTTTAAGCCCTTCATATGCTCCTTATGGTTTATGCTATTGGGATAACCCAGCTCGTTTTCAAAATTCCATAATAGAGCTATAGCCCTAACTCCCTTTTTATAAAACTCCTCTATTCTTTCAAGCTTTCCCTGGGCACAAACCGCATCTTCTATGGATAAAAGTGCAGAAAGCTTTCCATCATTATAATTATTTAGTATATCCTTGCCCCTATAAACAGGCTTTATAATATCATCGTTTAGCTTGAGCTCATCCATATACTTTTCGTACATGTCACTAAAGATTTCATAGGATGATTTAATATTCATCAGTTCTCTTTCAATGTAAATGGCAAAAAACTGGCATAGAGCATCACTGTTTTTAAGCATATTCAAGCTCAAATGTCCCGTATTCTCTCTTAAGCTATAGCTATCTTCGTAGGTGACCTTTAATAAGGTATCACAATGGGCATCAATTATCATATTGTCTCCTAAAGTATTATATTGTTCACTATAAAGCTGTAAATAAAATAGTATGCCGGTCCTATTATCATATCAACCAGGCCTATAAAAAGCAAAATCAAAAGTATAAAGAAACCGTTATTATATACCACATTATAGAATTTTGTTCCCCTTAGATTGAAAATCTGCGTTATAACATTAAAACCATCCAATGGAGGTATAGGTATTAAGTTAAACACCAATAAAATTATGTTAACGGAAACAATCCCCATTAGGATATTAACAAGGATCTCCAATATTCCGTCCTGTGCCATGTAAGGATTTGAATATAGTATGATTTTAACCACAAATGCAGTTATTATGGCAATTATCAAATTCATGGTAACTCCGGCAAAAGCAACCAAAAGTTCATCCCTTCTTTTATGCTTATAGTAATTTGGGTTTATCTCCACCGGGATTCCCCAGCCGAATCCCATAAAAACCAAAGCTATAAACCCAAAGGGATCAAAATGTGCCTTGGGATTCAAAGTTAATCTTCCCTGGTTTTTGGGAGTGGGATCCCCCAGCTTATATGATACATATCCATGGGCAAACTCATGAAATGATAACCCTATTATTATGCCGGGAAGCATTATCAATATATGATAGATATACTCCCTCGGATTTGATAATCCACCGTTTACAAAATTGCTTACCAATATCAGTATCATTATTATACCAACACCGGAATTAAAAAATCTCTTCAATTAATTCTCCTTAATATTTCTTAAATTGGTTTCCTTATCAAGTATAAACTTCTTTTTTATATCAAAAGAAATTCTGTCTATTTCCAATAAGGTTTCATCTTCAACTAGTTTTAACTCCAGATTAAGAGCTTTATTTATAAGCTTAACCGTATATTCCATGTTTACTGCCAGCATTGGACCTAGGGTATTTGTAAATATTGCATTATTCTTCAAAAATCCCTCATTTTCATCTTCTCCGGTATTCCCATATCCATAGGTCATCTTACCATAGCAATCCACATTGCCCCCTATGAAGTCTGATACCTGGATTTGGTTCCCTATTATTTCCGAATCCGTTAATTTTTCTTTAAACAGTATATCATCCCCATATACCATTTTCTTTTCCACCGTTTTGACGTCTATTATTCCAAGTCCCATATAACGGTAACCATCGGTTCTTATGATTTCATTTCCAAATAGTGCTATGGAATTCCCTGTAACAATAAGAAGCTTATTATTATCAATATATTGATTTAGCTCATCTATTTTGCCCCTAAGCTTTTTGCTTACCACCTCAATTGAAGACAGGTCTCCCGGGGCTACAAACAATATATCAAATTCCATAAAATCAATTTCATCACAATTATCAAAATCTATATTTACAACTTCAGTTTCCATTGAATTTAGCTTAAAAATTTCATCAAGGGCCAGTATATTTCCCCTCTCCCCATGAAGATACAAAGTATCTTTAAACATCCAACCAATTTTAATTTTTTTCATTTTGTATCTCCTTGTCATAATATTTTTTCATGTGATTAAAGGTTTTAAGCCAGGTAATCAGGTAAATATTATCAGTTTTAACCCTATCTATTTCACTAAACAATGTCTCCACATCCTCAGTATTTATTATGGTTATTTTTTCAGGAGAAACCCCTTCCAGTATCAGTCTTTTTGCCGTATCATAGCAAACTCCTTCGGAAAAGCATAAATACCTTTCCACATCTTGTTCTGCAAGCTTCTTAAAGTCACAATCATATGCATAAAAACTGTTTAAATAATGGGGAATCATGTCTATAAGAGGACATAGCCCCAGGCATACCATTTTAGGCTTCAAATCCGAGCTCATCACATTTATACATGTTTGTAGGGTTTCAGGATTTTCTTGCTTTATTCTCATATATTTTATTGTTTTATCCTTATAGTCCAATATTTCAAATCTTCCGCTGACATTTTTAAAGCTATCAAATGCTGCGGATGCTTCCTTAGGTGTAATACCTGCCATTTCCTTTAAAACAGCTAAAGCTGCCGAATAGTTGTAGCACATATAGGGAGAATCATAAGGCATCACAAATTCCGTCTCATCAAATTTAAAGGTGCGTTTTCCAAAATCCACATCATAAATCTCATAATCCGCCTTATCCTTGCTTTTGAAGGAACAGTTTTCACATTCAAACTTACCCATACCATCATTATTGTAGTAATCAAAAACTATCTTATGATGACATATTGGGCAAGCCATAGTAGGAAATGTATCATCCTTTACAAATGCTTCCTTATGCTTTGAAACGCCATAAGTTACTATATTTTTGCCAAGGCCTTCAAAGGATTTGGATCTGGGTTCTTCGTTATTTAAAAACATTTTCATGCCATCATTTACAGCGGATTTTAAAATTCTGCATATAATATCCGGATCCCCGTTTCTTTGAACCTGATCCTTTTGCAAATTTGTTATAAGCAGATTTTTTACATCCAGCTGCTCTAATACCTTTGGTACAAACCTTTCATCCACCTCCAGTATTATGTAATCGGCTTTTATCCTACCAAACAGAGTGGAATTCTTTATAAACAGCGACGCAACACCACTTATTAGATTGGCACCCTGTAAATTAGCTATAACATTTTTGTTGTTCTTTTTTAAGATATGAGTTATCAAATTTGCCGAAGTAGATTTTCCGTTTGTCCCTGTAATTATCAAAACATTACCCGTATCAATACCCTTGAATTTACTGACAAATTTCGGATCTATTCTCAAGGCTTTTTCCCCCGATAAATTGGTCCCCCTGGTTTTATCCACCAGACTAATTAAAAAATTGATTATTTTGCCAAACCAAAGCGCTATTATAAATTTCATTCTTATACCCCTTATAATACATCTGATAGCAATCTTGATAATGATTCCTTTGTAGATTGCCACAATCCTCTATTCCTATAATCCTCTAATGTAAGTTCCCTTGAATGCTTTATATCGTCTTCATATCTTGCTTCCATCATTTCTGCAAATTCCTTTTTGTAAATAAAGGCATTTGCTTCAAAATTCAGTATAAAGCTCCTTCTGTCAAAATTTGCCGAGCCCACACTGGAGACTTCTCCGTCCACCACCATTGTCTTCGCATGTAGAAAACCGTTTTCATATATATATACCCTAACCCCGGCTTCCAAAAGCTCTCCCACAAAGGAAAGGGTTGTGGCATATACAAAGGGATGGTCAGGTTTACAAGGTATCATTATGCTAACCTCAACTCCCGAATTTGCGGCCATATACAAAGAATCAAAGAGTGTATTATCCGGAACAAAATATGGTGTCTGTATGTAAATATTCTTTTTAGCATATGTTACCATTCTTAATAGGCTTTGCTTTATTTCCTGTTTCCTCGATTCAGGTCCGCAGGATACTATTTGCACCGGGTTGTCCCCCATAGCTCTGCCCACTGTATAATCATTTGGTATACATTTTTCCAATAGCTCTATTTTTTCTTTTGATGCATATCTCCAGTCAAGATAGAACCTCTGGTTCAATGCCACTATTGAGTCTCCCCTTATTCTGATATGGGTGTCCCTCCAATAACCGAATTTGTCTTTGTAGCCCAAGTATTCTTTACCGATATTAAATCCTCCGATATATCCTATATCATCATCGATTATTGCTATCTTTCTATGGTTTCTGTAATTAAACTTAACAAACATGTACTTTACCAAGGGTTTGAAGAAAAATGCATATTTGCCCCCGGCTTTTACAAAATCTCTAAGCATATAGTCATTAATCATTCTACTGCCCATGGCGTCCATTAAAAATCTTACTTCAACACCTTCCTCGGCTTTCTTAGTAAGCAGCTCAATAAGTTTTTTACCAACCATATCATTTTTTACTATGAAGCACTCTATGTTAATGGATTTTTTTGCGTTTCTTATATCCTGCATCAATGAATGATACATCCTTTTACCATCTGTCAGTAAGCCTATTTCGTTATTCTCTGTAAGATATGCTTGTCCGTAGGTTTGATTAAGCTTTATCATATGCTCCCAGGTTTTAGTAACTTCGTTGGGAAATTGATATTCTCCGCTTTCCATATAGCTTATCTGTGAAGCCAATATTCTATCCACCGCATCCTCTTCAATGGGTGACAGCTTAAATATATGATATCTGTTAATGTTTTGTGAAAATACTACATAAAGAAAAATTCCTACAATCGGCACTGCAAAAAGTACCAGTATCCATGCCAATGTGGCACTGGGATTCTTCCTTTCCAAAAATATTATTGCCATTGAAATAATAAAGTTCAGAAAGTACGTTATAGTCATTATTCTGCTAAATGTAATTACTTCAAAAACTTCTAACAAATTATCTCTCCTTCCAAGCTGAATGTTTTTCCTTTAATTATCTTAACATCTACAATTTCACCAATTAAACTTTCATCTCCATCAAAATTAACAAGTTTAAAGCCTTCGGTCCTTCCTGTTAGTCTGCTTTCATTATTTTTACTTTTGCCTTCAACCAATACTTTTTCTGTTCGCCCAACATATTCACGATTTTTTTCACCGCTTATTCTGTTAATGGTATCCACAAGTCTTTCAAACCTTTCGTGCTTGATATCCTCCGGTATTTGATCAGGAAATTCCGCTGCCGGTGTTCCCTTCCTTATGGAATAAAGAAAGGTAAATGCCGAATCATACCTTACGTATTCAGCCAATGATAAGGTTTCTAAAAACTCATCCTCTGTTTCCCCGGGGAATCCCACTATTATATCTGTGGAAACAGTAATATCAGGAACGGCCTCCCTAAGCTTATATATTAAATCAAGATATCTTTCCCTATCGTATTTTCTATTCATTCTTTTGAGCACATTGCTGCTTCCCGACTGAATAGGAAGATGTATGTAATTGCATAGCTTTTCACAATCCACATAAGCCTTTATAAGCTTATCCGATAGGTCCTTTGGATGGGAAGTCATGAATCTTATTCTTTCCAGGTTTTTGATTTTATTTGTTTCATATATCAAATCAGCAAAGTCTGCCCCATTTGGATCTTTAAAGGAATTTACATTTTGTCCCAAATAAGTTATTTCCTTTACTCCATCTAAGACCAGCACCTTGACCTCATCCAAAACCGATTGCATTGTCCTGCTTTTTTCCCTACCCCTTGTGTAGGGCACTATACAATAGCTGCAGAAATTATTACATCCGTAGGTTATATTGACAAAAGATTTATGTTTAAAAAGTCTTTTACTGGGCAATAATTCCGGAACTTCCAAGCTATCCGGTATTACATCTATAATCCTTTTGTTCTCCAATATCCTTTCTTCAAGTAATCTTGGAAACTCCTTAATATTATGAGTTCCAAAAACAATATCAACCCAGGGATATTTTCCTTTGAGCTCTTTAATAATATGATCCTGCTGCATCATGCAACCGCAAACCACAACTATTGATTCGTTTTTTTTGGTTTTTTTATGCTTTAGTTGCCCCAGGGTTCCAAAAAATCTTTTATCTGCATTTTCCCTTATACTGCAAGTATTTATTATTACTATATCTGCATCATCTTTATTATCACATTCCTCGTAACCAAGCTTTGTAAGCATTCCGGATATGTTTTCCGAATCATGCTCATTCATTTGACAACCAAATGTGATAATATGATATTTTTTATTCAAGTAAACTCCTCCTAATACATTAACATTTCATCTTTCTTTTCTCTAACCATAAGAAGCCTTGCAACCTCTTTAGCATCAACGTCTCCATGCACAATCTTGTATATGCCTTCAGATATGGGGAGCTCCACTTCATTTAATTTGGCCAGTTCATAAGCTGCTTCGGCAGTGTATATACCTTCCACAACCATTCCTACTTTTTCAACGGCTTCCTTAGGATCAATACCTTCTCCTATCATTATTCCGCAACGCCTGTTCCTAGAATGCATGCTTGTGCAGGTTACAATCAAGTCTCCCACACCGGCAAGCCCCGAGAATGTTTCGGGATTAGCCCCCAGTTTGATTCCCAATCTCTTCATCTCAGCTATTCCCCTTGTCATAAGGGCTGCCTTGGTATTATCTCCATAGCCTAAGCCATCCGATATTCCGGCTCCCAGCGCAATAATATTTTTAAGGGCACCACCCAATTCCACGCCTATCACATCTTCATTTGTATATACTCTGAAGTTTTCGTTGGAAAAAAGCTCCTGCACAAACATTGCCGCATCTTCATCCTTTGAAGCCGCAGCCAGTGTTGTCGGAATGCCAAGTCCCACTTCTTCCGCATGGGATGGTCCTGAAAGCACCACATATCTGTTGTTCGGTATTATTTCTTCAGCTATTTCGGATAATCTCATATGACTTCCGATTTCAATGCCCTTTGCCACATTTATGATTAAAATATCTTCTTTGATATATTCCAAAGCATTATTTAGGGCCAATCTGAACCTTTGAGCAGGCGCAGCGAATAAAACCACCTGCGCGTCCTTAATGGCATCGGCCATTTCCATACAAAGTTCAATGTTATCATTTAGGATAATACCGGGTAAATATTTTTTATTCTCCCCGTCTGCCTTCATATTATTGATTAGATTACCATCTATATCCCAAAGCTTAACCGAATGGTTATTATTACCCAATGTTTGAGCCAGGGCAGTTCCCCAGCTTCCTGCACCTATAACAGCAATTTTAGTATTCAATTTATTTCTCCTTTTTTCTGATTGATATGTTTTTTTCTTCTCCGCTTATCAATCTTTTTATATTTTCTTTATGTTTTATAATTATTGTTAAACACAAAATCAAAGCAAAGGGCATAAAATCCCTCATAAAAATATAAGTAGCGATGGGATAGATAACAGCTGCCGTCAAAGACCCCACAGAAACCTTCTTACTTATGGCCACCATGCCTATGGAAAATATAGTTATAACCAGTGTCAGCAAAGGGTTTATTGCCAATGTTGCCCCTATGGCTGTGGCAACGCCCTTACCTCCTTTAAATTTGTATATAACGGGCCAAATATGACCGAAAATAACCATTAGCACGCAAACTCCCGCACAATAAAATGTGGACAGATTAATTGCCAAGAATACCGGAATAAACCCCTTTACAATATCCATGGTAAAGGTTATCAAACCCGCCTTGGCTCCCAAAACTCTTAAGGCATTTGTTGTACCCGCATTACCGCTTCCCTCACTTTTAATATCTATGCCCTGCATTTTACCAAGTATAATCGATGGCGAAATATTCCCCATCAAATATGAAAGTATAATCAGCATTATGCATATAAAAAGTTCCATTTACTTTTCTCCTTTTTCCCTGAAAACAAATTTAATCGATGTTCCTTCAAAACCGAAAGCTTCCCTTATTTTGTTTTCCAAATACCTTGAATAAGAAAAATGCATTAGAGGTCTTGAATTTATTTTAAACGAAAACAGTGGAGGTTTTACACCCACTTGGCTTACATAATATATCTTTAATCTCTTTCCCTTGTCCGAAGGAGGCTGTTTCATCATTGTTGCATCTACTATTATATTATTAAGCTGACCCGTGGAAACTCGCCTTGTTCTGCTTTGTGCCACAAGGCTTACCATATCCATGGCATCGAATACCCTTAGATGGTTTTTAACCGATATAAATAATACCGGTGCATAGGATGCAAACAGTAATTCGCCTTTAATTTTTCTTGTGTAATCCCTCATGGTGTTAGTCTCTTTTTCAATTAAATCCCATTTATTTACAACAACCACAAGGCCTTTACCGGCTTCATGAGCTATTCCTGCTATTTTCTTATCCTGCTCCGTCAAGCCTTCCTCGGCATCGATTAAAAGTAAGCACACATCACATCTTTCAACGGCTGCTATTGCCCTAATAACGCTGTATCTTTCAATATTTTCGTTAACCTTGCTTTTTCTTCTTATGCCCGCAGTATCTATAAGCACGTATTCTTCGTCTTTATAAGTAAGCTTTGTGTCTATTGAATCTCTTGTAGTTCCCGCTATAGGGGACACTATTACTCTGTTTTCATTAACAAGCTCGTTAATCAATGAAGATTTACCCACATTGGGTTTTCCAATAACGGCTACCTTTATGGCCTCCGACTCATCTTCATAAATATCATCGGGAAAGCTGTCTACTATTTCATCCAAAACATCACCAAAATTCAGCATATTGGCAGAGCTTATAGCCAAGGGCTCCCCTAATCCCAGTTCATAAAAATCATAAAAATCATCGGGTATATTGGCGGGGTTATCAATCTTATTTACAACTAAAATAACCCTTTTACCCGTTCTTCTTAATATGGTTGCAACCTCATTATCCGCCGTTGTCAATCCATCTTTTCCGTCCACCATAAACAATATGGCATCCGCTGTATCCATGGCTATTTGAGCCTGTTCTCTCATTTGGGAAAGAATAGGATCGGATGTATTTGGTTCAATACCACCGGTATCAATTATAGCAAATTCCACGCCGTTCCATTCAGCTTCGGCATATATTCTATCCCTGGTAACTCCCGGGGTGTCTTCTACAATTGCGATTCTTCTACCTACAATTTTATTAAAAAATGTGGACTTTCCCACATTCGGTCTGCCAACTACGGCTAATACCGGTTTACTCATTAAATATTCCTCCTGCGAATTCCAATGGATTGAATTCCTTCAAATCATCCATTCCTTCACCTACTCCTATATATTTTACTGGCAAATCAAATTCATTTGCTATAGTAATGCTTATACCACCTCTGGCAGTCCCATCAAGCTTAGTCAATACAATGCCTGTTAAATCTGCTATTTCAGAGAACTCCTTAGCCTGGCTTATGGCGTTTTTGCCAGTTGTGGCATCCAATACCAGTAGAGTTTCCCTACTTGCCTCAGGATATTCCCTGTCAATTATTTTGTTCATTTTTTCAAGCTCTTTCATAAGATTTCTCTTATTCTGAAGACGTCCTGCCGTATCGCATATAACCACATCTATATTCTTTGCTTTTGCAGACATTATTGCATCATATATTACCGCGGCGGGATCACTTCCCTCTTCATGCCTTACAATACCCACTCCAACTCTTTCTGCCCATATGCTCAGCTGATTAGCCGCTGCTGCTCTAAATGTATCCGCCGCAGCTAAAATCACGCTTTTGCCCTTATTCTTATAAATATTTGCAATCTTTCCTATGGAAGTAGTCTTACCTCCCCCGTTAATACCTATCATAAGGATAATAAGGGGGGTATTTTCATTTATTTTGTTTCTTTCACCCTTGTCCATTATATCCGCAATTATTTCAGTCAATGCCTTTTTAACCTTATCGGCATTATCCAAATAATCTCTTCTTATTCTGTTTCTTAGTTCATCCATAATATAAATGGTGGTATCCATTCCTATATCCGATGTAATTAAAGCTTCCTCTAATTCTTCCAAAAAATCTTCATCTATTTTAGGGTTTGCCAATATAATATCTGCTACCCTTTGCGAAAATTTTTTAAAGGGACTTTTGTTTTCAAATAATGCCATCATTTACCTCTCATTAATCCAGTTTAAATTCGTCTCCCATTCTCAAAGATAAAACCTTAGATATTCCATGCTCCGGCATGGTAACACCATAAAGTACATCCGCATGCTCCATTGTGGCCCTTTGATGCGTAACCAGAGCAAATTGTATCTCATTAAATTTCTTTAAGTATCTGGAAAATCTTTCAATATTGCTGTCATCTAAAGCGGCTTCCACCTCATCTAATATACAAAACGGAGTAGGCTTTGACTTTAACACCGCAAACATTAAAGCAATTGCCGTCATGGTTTTTTCACCGCCGGACATAAGATTTATATTCTTAAGCTTTTTACCCGGAGGTTGAGCTACTATTTCAATGCCGGATTCCAAAGGATTAGATTCATCTTCTAGTCTGAGCTCTGCATAGCCACCATTAAAAAGCTCCTTAAAGATTTCTTCGAAATTAATAACTACTTTATCAAAATTATCCTTAAATTTCTTTTTGATGGTTTTATCCATATTACCTATTATTTCGTTTAGCTCTTCCATGGCCGATAGAATATCTTTTCTTTGATCCGTTAAAAATTCAAGCCTTTTACTAACCTTTTCATATTCTTCTATGGACGATACATTAACATCCCCCAATTCCTTTAATCTTAATTTGACCTCTCTTAGTTCCTTACCCCCTGCTGTTATAGGGAAATCATCTTCCCTAAGGTCTTTAGCCTCAGCAAAGGATATCTCAAATTCTTCCCAAAGCCTGTCTTTAATATTACTTAATTGTGTCTCATTTTTAGCAAGCTTTATCTCATCTCGATATTTTTTATCTTGGAGTTCATTTTTTTCGTTGGAAATCTTTTTTTGCTCATCGTTAATTTCATTATATCTTTTATTTATTCCGGATTTTTCCTTTGATGCTTCTTCAAGATATTCTTCCAGCTGCAATTTTTCTTCTTTTAATTGTTCCTGTTTACTTGATACCTCATCATCACCGGTACATAAAAGATCCTTTTCCTTAAGCAATGCCTGAAGTTCATCCTGATTGTCATTCAAATCATCTTCATAATCAATTACAGTATCATGAATTCTTTCAATAAGCTCATTTAATCCAAAGAACTTGGTTTCAACTTCATTTACATCAACCCTTAATGCCACCACCTGTTCATTCTTATCAAGGATGGTTTGTTCAAGCTCGTCGGACTTTTCAAGTAATTCGTCCACAGCATTATTTAAAGCATCACTTTCAATATCAGCCGACTTTATCTCATTTTGATATCTCAATATCATTTCATCGGCATTTTGAATATCCTTTTGTATTCTTTCAATCTCTTTTTCATATCTGTCATAAGCCGATCCCGTTTCCTTTATCAGAGCCATTGTATGCTCTAAACGATTTTTAAGATTAGCTTTTTCAATTAGGATATTTTGTTTTGCCAAATCAAGCTTTTCTTTTTCCCCGGCAAGATTATTTTTCTTTTCTGAAAGTTCATTTAGTGAATTATCCAGGTCGCTTTTTATTCCCTTAAACTCCAATATTTCTTCTTCCAGCTTGCTTATTTCTGATTTTCTTTCAATTAAATTAGTCGACTTGTTCTTATATTTACCGCCGGTTATTGCTCCCCCGGCATTTACAACTTCCCCTTCCAAGGTAACAAATCTGGCTCCGTTTTTTATAGTTTTGGAATATTTTATGGCATCATCCATGGTTTCGGTAATTATGACCCTGCCCAAAAGGTAATTTATTACCCCTTGAAATCTATCTTCATAATCAACTAAATCCGTGGCTATACCCCGTATTCCTTTATCGTTATTTATGCTAACCTTGCTACCCTTAACTGAACTTAAAGGTAAAAATGTTGCCCTACCCGCACCATTTATTTTGAGCTTGTTTATTAGGCTTTTGGCGGTTTCATCATTTTCGCAAACTATATTCTGCATTCCTGCGCCTAAGGCTGTTTCTATGGCAAGCTCCAGACCTAAAGGTACTTTAATTATATCAGCAACGGTACCATAAACCGTATTAAGGCCTGATTTCATCGTGAATTTAACAGCACTGTTATAGCCTTCATAGTTATTTTCCATCTCCATAATGGCATTTTTTCTTGCATAAGCCCTGTTTAATCTTATATTATTATCTTCAATCTTTTTGATATATTCCTTTTCCTTGTTGACCAAAGAAATAATATTATCTGTCAACTCCTTGGCTTTTTCTTCAAATATCTCTTCGGATTTAAGATTATCCCTTAACTTTTCTTCAGTATCCTTAATGATATTCTGATATTCATTATTCTTCTTATCTCCATTATTGTTTTCAAATTGAATCTGCCTTCTCCTGGAGTCCAAAGATTCTTTATAGCTGTTTAGGGTATTGATCTCTCCTCTTTTTTTAATATTTTCGTTATTGATTTCAATTATCCTGTTTTTCTTTACATCAATATCATTTTCCAATTCCTTGTTTTCTAAATTTAAGGAATTTAACTCAATCAATGCCTCTTCAAGCTTCTTTTCCGCATTCTTTTTGTCAGCTTCCAGTTGTCTTTCATTTTCCGAAAGTTCCTCCAGCTTCCTTTTTTCGGATTCCAGCTTCTCTTTGATCTCTTCAATCCCTTTATTTAATCTTTCCACATCCCTGTCTATGGAATTAAGTCTTTCCACATTAACCTGCCCTTGGCTGCTAATTATGTTTAATTCATTAATCTTTTGAAGTAGCTTCTCATTGGCTTCATGGCTGAGCTCATCCAGCTTCTCATTTCTCTCCATAATGGAATCCAATTCTTCTTCCATTAAGCTTCTTTTCTTCTCCATTTCTTCCAATTTTAAAGACCAGTCCGATATAGCCTGATTCAGATTATCCGTACTCTTTTCCAAATTACCGATATTATTCAAGGTTAAATTGATTTCCAGATATTTGTATCTGTCTTTCAGCTGTAAATATTCCTTTGCCTTAACGCTGTCTTCCCTGAGGCCTCCTATTCTTTCATCAATTTCATTTATGATGTCATTGACCCTCTCCAAATTGTCATTGGCATTTTCAAGCTTTCTTTCTGCTGTTGTTTTTCTGTTTTTGTACATAACAACGCCGGCAGCTTCCTCAAATATTTCTCTTCTGTTATCCGCCTTAGTACTTACTATATCTGAAATCTTACCTTGTCCTATGATGGAATAACCGTCAACACCTATGCCCGTATCCATTATCAGCTCCCGGATATCCTTAAGCCTACACTGGTTGTTGTTTATTAGATATTCACTTTCCCCGGACCTGTACATTCTTCTTTTTATTGCAACTTCGTTATATTCTATGGGCAATATTCCGCTGGAATTATCAATAACCAAAGTAACCTCTGCCATACCCCTTGATTTTCTGTCCGTGGTTCCCGCAAAAATTACCTCTTCCATTTTACCGCCGCGAAGTAGCTTTGGACTCTGCTCTCCCAGTACCCATCTTATTGCATCACTTATATTACTCTTTCCGCTTCCGTTGGGCCCTACTATGCAAGTTATTCCTTCATGGAACTCTATACATACAGGGTCCGCAAATGATTTAAACCCATGCATTTCTATTCTTTTAAAATACACTCTAGTTTACTCCTCTCTTTAGGGCATCCTGTGCCGCATTCTGCTCTGCTTCTTTTTTGCTTTTACCCATACCTTTTCCTATTATTTCTCCATCATTTTTTAGCTCAACATGGAAAATTTTATCGTGATCCGGCCCTTGAGTAAAGACCACATCATAGGAAATATGGTTTTCTTTATATTTCTTTTGCAATATCTCCTGCAGCTTTGTTTTATGGTCAACCGTTAGCTTGCCGTTAATTGCCAATTGAATTTTGTTATCAAACAGACCGATTACTGTTTTAGCTACCGTATTATAATCGCTATCTAAAAATATTGCACCGATAATTGCTTCTACGGCATTGGCAATTATTGATTTTCTTGTTCTTCCTCCGGTATTTTCTTCCCCCTTGCCTATAAGCAAATAGGAACCTAATCCGATTTCATTACCTATATCCTTTAAGGTCTCTTCACATACCACTTGGGCTCTTATCTTGGTGAGTTTTCCCTCCCTCTCGTTGGGCAAAAGATTATATAACCTTATACCGATTATTGAATCCAGCAAAGCATCCCCCACAAATTCCAGTCTCTCATTGTTCTTTATGTATTCCATATTGTTGTCACTGGCATAAGAACTATGGGTCAGGGCATTCATCAGTAAAAGCTTATTCTTAAAGCAATAACCAAGGCCTGTTTCAAGTTCCAAGTATGATTTGTTTCCCATTATATTTCCTCGCTGGCAGCTACACTTGTTTCTATCATATTTACAATATCTCTTTCCACAAATGCAACCGCATTAATTATAGCGTTGTACGCCGCATTTGATTTGGAGGAACCATGAATTTTTAATATTCCGCCCTTTATTCCCAGTATAGGTGCGCCTCCGAATTCGGAATAATCAAATTCCTTCTTTATGGACTTCAATTTTTTGGAAGCCAACAGGGCCCCTACCTTTGATAATCCGCTTTCCATCATTTTATTCTTTATAAGCTTCATCATCGTAAGTGCCACACCTTCAGATGTCTTTAAAAATATATTCCCGGAAAAGCCATCTGTAACTATTACATCACAGGCTCCGGACGGAACTTCTCTTCCCTCTACATTTCCGATAAAATTAAGCTTACTTCCCGATAAAAGATCATACGCTTCCTTATGAAGCCTATCTCCTTTATTAGGTTCTGCGCCAATATTTAAAAGTCCCACCTCGGGATTTTTTCTATCCAAAACATTTTCTATATATATACTACCCATAATACCAAACTGCAATAAATTAATGGGTTTTATATCAGTATTTGCTCCACAATCCAATAATAGGGCAGGTTCATTTTTACCCATTTTAGGATAAAACGCAGCTATTGCAGGTCTGTCTATGCCTTCTATTCTTCCCAGGATTAGAAGTCCTCCCGCCAGTAGTGCGCCGGTGCTGCCTGCTGATATAAATACATCAGCCTCGTTATCCTTTACCATGTTAAGGCCCTTAACTATGGATGAATCCTTTTTCTTCCTAATGGCTTTAACCGGAGATTCATCATTTTCTATTTTTTCCGTGGCATCTATTACTTCAATGTTGCTTCCGTTAAAATTATTTTTGCCAAGCTCGTTTTCTATGCTTTCTTTGTTACCTATTATTAGAATTTCATGATCAATTTCCGACGCAGCCAAAACTGCGCCCTTTACTATTTCTCTAGGGGCATAATCCCCCCCGTTACCATCTATTAATATTCTCATATACAACTCCTTATACACATTAATAATCATTTTATTATAACATAAATTAGTCTGTTATGCATTAATTTTTAGTTCATATTTATGTGATTATGTGCTATACTACCTACTTGGAGGAATATAATGAGAAAGTTATTAAATATAGAATACTCCTTGGTACAGGGTACATATTGGATGTATTACGGTGTGGCTTTTAGCTATGCTGCAGTTTTTTTATTGGATAAGGGCTATACTAACTCAAAGATAGGTATTATTTTTTCCATGGGTAGTATATTAGCCTTATTGCTACAGCCCATACTGGCTCATATAGCAGATACCGGCAAAAGGATTGGTTTGTTTGGAGTAATCGGAATAATGATAATTATTATGATAATACTCAACGCATTTTTGTTTTTTTATGACAGCATGAATCCCCTTTTAACCATCATCTATATACTTATAATCGCTTGGGCAACCACCGGGCAGCCTTTTATTAATTCTTTGAACTTTCATCTTCAAAATTCCGGCTGCTATATCAATTTCGGCCTGGCCCGAAGCATGGGTTCTTTGCTCTATGCCCTTTTGGTTTTTTTACTGGGCAGTATTGTGGTTAGGTTCGGCATAATATCAATACCTATTACCGGGGAAGTAATACTATTGCTTTTTTTAATGTTTATGGTGTTTACAAATATAAGGTATAAAAAGGAGTGTAAAAGATCGGAGGTTGTTGTTGATAAGGAAAATGAAGCTAAAATAAGTTTTAAAGATTTTATAATAAGAAATAAGATATTCTTTGTTATGAGCACCGGGATTATCGGCCTTTACTTCGGTAATGCTGTTTTAAATAATTTCATGTTCCAAATCGTTGATAATGTAAACGGCAATAGCGCAGACATGGGTAGAATACTTTCCCTTATGGCGGCACTGGAAATACCTACCATGGTACTCTTTGATAAAATAAATAAAAGATTTAGTTGTAAGACCTTGATAATCATCGCATCCATTGGTTTTACCGTTAAAATACTTTTATGTTATTTGGCCCAATCAGTATTGATGATATTCTTAGCTCATTTTGCTCAGCTTTTTTCCTTTGCTCTGTTTCTTCCCGCCATGGTGCATTTCGTAAATGAAATAATGGATAAAAGAGAAGCCGTACGAGGCCAAGCCCTATTCATAATAATGACGACTATCGGTTCCGTAGTATCATCATTCTTGGGCGGATTTATTCTGGATATTTCCGGAGCTTCTTATTTACTCCTGTTATCCACAATAATATCCCTTATGGGTACCCTTATTATTATTACCTTTATATCAAAAATAGTCACTGCTAAGTGACTATTTTATTTCTCAATTGACCGCATGCCGCATCAATATCGGCACCCAGTTCCCTTCGCACAGTTGCGTTTATTCCTTTATCCGTAAGGATTTTTCTGAAAGCTTCAACATTTTTGTTGTTGCTTTTCTTTAAACCCGTTTCATTAACTTCATTTAATGGAATCAGGTTCACATGACATAGCATTCCTTTTAAAAGTTCGGATAAACTGATTGCATCCGCCTTACTGTCATTTTTCCCCCTTACCAGGGTATATTCAAAGGTAATTCTTCTTTTTGTTAGTTTTGTATAATCCGAGCAAACACTTATCAGTTCTTCAATTCCATACTTTCTGTTTATCGGCATAATATCACTTCTACTTTTGTCATATGGTGAATGTAAAGAAATTGCCAAATTTACCTGGGGAAAATCTATTCCGAAGCGATTTATCATCGGTACAATTCCACAGGTTGAAACTGTTATATTTCTCATCCCTATGTTTAGGCCTTCCTCGCTGTTAACCATATTTAAAAACCCGTAAAGGTTTTCATAATTATCAAAGGGCTCCCCAACACCCATTACCACAATATGATTTATTTTTTCGCCGCTATCCTTGGAAGCCGCCAATATTTGAGCCAGCATTTCCCCTTTTGTCAAATTCCTTTTTAGGCCGTTTAATGTGGACGCGCAGAATTTACATCCCATCCTGCATCCCACCTGGGAAGATATACATATGGAATTACCGTATTTATATTTCATAAGTACGGTTTCTATTAAGGATTTATCCGGGAATTCAAAAAGGTATTTCCTTGTTCCATCCTTTTGAGATATCTGTACATCCCTTATTTTCGGCATCCCTATGTAATACTCATTTTCGAGTTTTTCAACCAAAATTTTAGGGAGATTAAAAATCTCCCCAAAATTGTTAATGCCTTTCATCAAAAAGCCGTAAATTTGCTTAGTTCTGAACTTTTTTTCATCCATACTTACTATTTCAGATTCCAATTCCCCGTAGGAATAATCCAAAATATTTTTTTTAGTCATTATTAACCCTTTCAACATCGATACCAGTTTTATGACCATTAATATCATACTCTATTATATCACTTTTTTCAAGTATTTCCAGGGCTAAAGTTTCTTTCATTATGAATTCTTTATTATTTTCAATAGCTTTTCTGATTTCATCATCAGCACTGATGAAAATATTAATGTTATCCATCATTTCGTAATCATATTGCTTCCTCAGCTGTTGTATTTTGGAGATAACCTCCCTTACATAGCCTTCTTCCACAAGTTCATCTGTAAGGTTAGTGTCCAATATGGTAAACACATTGTTTTCCATGGCTACTGCAAAGCCTTCCTTGGCACTTATTCTAACATCCACAAATTCTTCTTCTATTTCAACTATCTCACCATTTAGATCAAGCTTTAAGACTCCGTTATTAAAGGTATTCAATAATTCCTTTGCATTTGCTTTTGCCAAGAATTCTCCGAAGGCTTTAATATTTTTGCCAAGCTTAGGACCTGCTGTCTTAAAATTAGGCTTAACCGAAAAGTCCATGTACTGATCCAAATTCTTTTCAAACTCCACTTCTTTTACATTAAGCTCTTCTAAAATAAGGGGGGTCAAATCATCGATTACTTTTTCGTACTTACCATCAACTATAACCTTATTAAGAGGCTGTCTAACCTTGATTCTTTCCTTCTCCCTTGTACCCCTTCCAAGAGTAACCAGATTTCTTACAAGATCCATTCTCTCTTCAACTTTATTATCTATCAGACTGTCATGGCATTTAGGATAATAGGCCGTGTGTACAGTTTCTTCTCCCGTAAGCTTAACGAAAATTTCATCGGCTATAAATGGTGCTATCGGAGCTATAAGCTTCACAATACCCACCAAAACCTCATAGGTTGTGGCATATACACATTTTTTATCCATGGTCATTTCTTCTGCATAAAACCTTCTTCTTGCCCTTCTTATATACCAATTGGATAGATCTTCCGTTACAAATTCATTTATTGCCTTTACTGTTTTCATGTGATCATATATATCCATGGATTCAGTAGCATCCCTTACAACCTTGTTGTACTTTGATATTATCCATCTGTCAAGCTCCGGTCTTTCTTCGTAGGAAACCTCAAGTTCTTTTGGTTCTACTTCATCGATATTTGAATAAAGAACGAAGAAATTATATACATTCCTAAGGGTTCCGAAGAATTTACTTACAACATCCTTAAGTCCTTCTTCATCAAACTTAGTAGGAGTCCATGCAGGTGAAACGCTTAATAAATACCATCTGGTTGCATCTGCTCCATACTTATCAAAAAGCTCAAAGGGTGACACGGTATTGCCCCTGGATTTGGACATTTTCTTGCCTTCTTTGTCCAGTATGAGGTCGTTTACCAATACGTTTTTGTATGGTGCTTCTCCCATTATAAAGGTGGAGATTGCCATAAGGGAATAGAACCAACCCCTTGTTTGATCGATTCCTTCACATATAAAATCCGCAGGGAAAAGTTTTTCCTTGAAGTTTTCCTTGTTTTCAAACGGATAATGCCATTGGGCAAAAGGCATTGCCCCGGAATCAAACCAGCAATCCATTACTTCCGGTATTCTTTCCATAGGTTTTCCGCATTTTGGACATTTGATATGCACATCATCCACATAAGGTCTGTGCAATTCTATATCTATATTGATATCTTCTATAGCCTTTTTCTTAAGCTCTTCCCTGCTGCCTATGCAGTCCATGTGACCGCATTCACATCTCCAGATAGGTATAGGAGTTCCCCAATATCTGCTCCTTGAAATTGCCCAATCCTTTACTTCGGAAAGCCAGTTACCGAATCTTTTTTCTCCCACATAGTCAGGATACCAATTAACACTGTTGTTATTCTCCACCAGCTTGTCCTTAAGCTTACTCATTTCAATGTACCAGCTCGGTTTTGCATAGTACACAAGTGGTGTGCTGCATCTCCAGCAGTGGGGATAGTTATGTATAACTTTTTCCTTGGAAAACACTTTATTTTCCGCAGCCAGAGATTTTAATATCTCCACATCCAATCCTTCTTCCATTACAAAATGACCGGCCCATGGAGTTTCGGTAAATTCTCCTTTTTCATCAACAGGTTGGAACACCGGTAAATCATACCTTCTTCCTGTTTGATAGTCATCTTCACCAAAGGCAGGAGCAGTATGTACTATACCGGTACCATCTTCTACAGTAACGTAATCTGCTAAAGTAACGAAGAAGGCTTTTTGATCCGTCTTTACATATGGCATTAACTGCTCATACTCAATATATTCCAATTCTTTTCCCGGTAATTCTGAAATTATTTCATATTTTCCCTGGCCAAGAACTTTATCTGCCAGTACCTTGGCAACATAAAATACATTGCCCTTTTCATCCCCTTCTGTCATCCTTGCTTTTACATATATGATGTCAGCGCCTACTGTAAGGGCAACATTAGAAGGTAAGGTCCAAGGGGTTGTTGTCCATGCCAAAAAGTACTCATCTGCATCTCTTCTTTTAAATTTGCAGGTTACAGTAAGGGTTTTTACCTCTTTGTAGCCTTGGGCAACTTCATGGGATGCAAGCCCGGTACCACATCTTGGGCAATAAGGCAATATCTTGTGGCCTTCATATATTAATCCCGCATCAAAGAATTCCTTTAAAATCCACCATCCGGTTTCTATATAGTCATTGTCTAAAGTAATATAGGGATTATCCATATCAACCAGATAACCCATTCTTTCTGTCATTTCCCTCCAAAGACCGGTGTAAGTAAATACGGATTCCTTACATTTATTATTAAACTCTTTTATTCCATACTTCTCAATGTCTTGTTTTCCCGACATGTTAAGTTCTTTTTCCACTTCAATTTCTACAGGCAGTCCATGTGTATCCCAACCTGCTTTACGGTTAACCTGAAAGCCCTGCATAGTCTTATATCTGCATACGGAATCCTTCAAGGTCCTGGCCATAACATGGTGAATTCCCGGCTTTCCGTTGGCTGTTGGAGGTCCTTCATAAAAAATATAACCTGGGCATCCTTCCCTCTCAGTCACACATTTATGTAACAGATCCTCTTTTTTCCATCTTTCCACTTGTTCAAGCTGATATTCAGCTATGGGTTTATCTGATAATTTCTCAAACATCTCTTGTTCCCTTTCCATAATATTAAAAAATCCCTATAAATTATAGGGACGATTATCAAACCGCGGTACCACCCTAAGTTGCTACCTCAAACAAGGCGCCTCTCTTTAGTGTCAAGCTCAAAAGTGATTTTCGCTTAGGGTCTCACCAAAATGCTCTCACCAATTGCATTTTTCTCTGTAAGGGTATTACTCCCGGCTACTGTCTTCGTCATTGCTCGTATATTAAATTAAACTCTATGCTATATTACTATGTATTATATTAATTGTCAAGAATATTTATTATTCTACTTGATTAAATTCCTCAGTTTGGGTAAAATATATATATAAATCATAAAGGAGTTGATATCATGCCATTAGCAATACTTGGTTTTATATTCCTGGCGGGAATCTTAGTCTATTATTTAATATCAACAGCTAACAGTAAGAATAAGGATTCGGAAGAATATGACGAAGAAATAGTCTATGCCGAACAAGAAGAGGAAGATAAAGATAATGTGATCCTCTTCCCTTCTGATGTGGAAAAAGAAAAAAAGAAACGTAATATTGGTAAGAAATAAACAGCAGTCATGCTGTTTTTTTATGGAGGTCTTCATGGAACTATATAAAAGCTTTAAATTCACTGCCCTGACATCATCGGTAATTATAATATTATTAGGTATGGTTTTAACCTTAAAACCTGAGCTTTCCATCAAAATGATATGCTATGGTGTTGGTGCCTCTATCTTGTTATTCGGAGCCGTTAATTTAATTTCCTATTTAAGAAAAAAAGCCATGGCTCCAAAATCGGCAATTTTTAGCCTTATTTTGGGTATTTTCTCAATTCTTCTTGGTATTTTTATATTCATCAGACCTTTGACCTTAGCCGCATTAATACCGGTTTTTCTGGGTCTTATTATAATGGTGGATGGAAGCCTACTGTTTTTCACCGGCTTGGCATACAGAAAATTACTGCCTAGGCAGGGCCTTACATCCATATTAGTGGGCCTTATTATAGTTATTTTTGGCGGAATAATAATACTATATCCCTTTGCTACGGAAATAATACTGATGACCTTTATCGGTATAAGCCTTGTAATAACCGGAGTATCAAATCTAATTAATCAATTATTAATAGAATTTAAATCAAAAAAGGAACCCACATCATAAAGATGTGGGTCTGTCATTAACTTGTATAATTATCAAAATAGCCTTGGATATGTACTAAAGGCGTACCCTTATCCCCGGAGCCGCTAGTCAGGTCGCATAATGAACCTATCAGATCCGTTAATTGCCTTGGTGTAGTTCCTTGGGATGCCATATTGCCCACCAAATCACCATCCTTTTCCTTTATACTCCTGCTTATAGCTTCCTTTAATTCATCGCCCTTCAGGTGCTTATAATCATTGTCTGCCAAATATTTGAGCTTCAATTCGTTTGGTGTTCCTATCAAGCCTTCGGTAAAGCAAGGTGATACCACAGGATCTGCCAATTCCCATATTTTACCCTGGGGATCTTTAAAGGCACCGTCTCCGTATATCATTACCTCCACATGTTTTCCGGTTTTTTCTCCAATTATTTTTTGTATTTCCTTTATCAGAGGTTCGCATTTTTCCGGAAACAGTTTAATCATATCTTCTGTGGACTTATTGGATCCCAATAATCCGTATTTGCTGTTGCAACCACTTCCGTTTATGCTCTCGTTTAGTAGATCATCTAATCCTATTACCGTATCTACTCCCGCTTCTTTTAATATTCTTTTTGTTCTTTTCCTTGTATGTATATCGCAGGTTAACACCTTATTTGTATACTCTAAAATGGTTTTTGGTTGATTTGAAAATATTACTTCCACCTGTGCCCCTGCAGAAGTAATTATATCACTATAATATTCCACATAATCAACTCCGGTAAACTCATGCTTTCTATACCCAAATAAGCTTCTGTATTTATCTATATCCATTACATCACTATATGGATTTACTCCCGCTTCATCCAATTCATCCCAACTGATTAAGGCATTTCCCACCTCATCGCTGGGGAAATTTAGCATAAGAACCACCTTCTTAGCTCCCATTGCAATGCCCTTTAGACATATTGCAAATCTGTTTCTGGAAAGTATGGGAAATATTACACCTATGGTTTCACCTCCCAATTTCCTTTTTATATCCGTAGCAATATCTTCTACCTTTACATAGTTACCCTGAGCTCTAGCAACTACAGATTCCGTTATGCATACCACATCCTTATCTCTTATTTCAAAGCCTTCGGATTCCGATGCGCTAAACAAGCTTTCAGTCACTATTTCTGCCAAATTATCCCCTTGCCTTATTATAGGGCAACGTATACCTCTTGATACTGTACCTACTCTTCTTTCCATATTTATTCCCTTTCAGTTTAATAAATTACAATTAATTATACTATATATATATTGGTATAACAACAGTATTGTTAAGTGCTTAAGCATTATGATATAATATGCTTACGGAGGGCTTATGAAAAACAAAGGATTTTCATTGATTGAATTAATAGTAGTTGTATCCATTTTGGCTGTTTTGGTGGGATTAATAACCCCACTTTATTTGGGTTATGTGGAAAAAACCAAAAAATCAAGCTGCATTTATTCAAGGGACAAGCTGGAAAGAAAGGTCTTCACGGAAATTGCGGCAGATGAGACATTTTTAGATTTTTTGAATGAGAACTACGGCATCGATAATCCTAACAACATCACCGATGAAGGTGGTGACATATCCCCTTTGTTGGAAAGATTAAATCTAAGTGATTATGAAATCTGCAAAAGCGAAGGAGAGATAACTGCAAACTTCTATATAAGCGATGATGGCAAAAGCTATATTTTTAAGATACTATGCAGTGTCCATGATGAATTGGGCAATATCCCCCTAATTGATTTTAGCGAAGGCAATGAAAAAAGCTCAATGAAAACCATGAGCGATATTATTATGGATATGTACGAATACTATGTGGTGGGAAGCTATGATGACAGGACTTGGAAAACCGAGTTCAACACCACCAACACATATTACGATGAAAATGGTGAGGATTATTATCTTTTTCAAAAATTTAACGGAGGCTGGCAGGATGGCGGCCACTATATTTATACCAAAGATATGGATAATTTTATTAAAGAAACCATTAATGAAAATCAATATGAAGATGTATTAACCCTAAGCAGCGGTGGCAACGGAACGCAGCTGTATTTTGAGAACGACAATAAAGATCTTACCCAAAACAGCGTCCACAGCGTTTTTACTTACATTGATAATAAATATTATATATATTACAAAGCATCGGATACCCTTTATGCGATTGATAATGATTATCACGAAAACACCGTTCTCAGGGTGGATGAAAGCAAGGTTTTGGAATTAATTGACAGCGGAGGAGCTAATATAGTCGAGTAATAAACTTATTCGCATTCACATTCATACTCTTCCTGTTCGATTACCAAAGCTTTATACTCCTCGGCAATTTCATTAAGATAGTCTATTATTCCATCTTCTCCTTGTATATTTTTTTCTACTTCTATTATATAAAGACCATCTTTTTCAAAATACTTATCTATATATTCATTTCCTATTTGCCCTTTTATCCAAATAAGATTGTTATCCTCTTCATATAAAAGCTGACGGTATTCTTCGGCTTCTTCCTTTGCTAAATCATATTTATCCGTTATAAATTCATTATGATCCCTGTAAAAGGGATTTAATATGGCCAGATATGCTGATACCTCCTTATCTTCTTTTTCATAGATAAAGGTCATTTCTATTATGCCTACTATTTTATCTTCTTTGATTAAAACCGAATCATCCTTTAGTAAGTATCCCGATTCCGTTGCTTTTTCAATGTTTATTTCCTCAGGCAATAGCTCCTTTGAAAAGTCAAATACTTGATTACTACTATTGTCACATCCGGTTAAAACCATAAAAACAATGATTATTATCGGTATTATTAGTATTATTAGTATTTTTTTCATTTTAACCTCCACACAAAAAAGGCCGCCCTAGGGCAGCCTTTTATTATAGCAATTCTTTTCTTGATAAATTGATTCTGTTTTGACTATCTATTTCTGTAACCTTTACTTTTACAACATCTCCGATGTTCATTACATCTTCAACCTTGTTAACTCTTTCCTTGGCCATCTTAGAAATATGAAGAAGACCTTCTTTCCCAGGAAGTACTTCGATAAAGGCTCCGAAGTTCATGATTCTCTTAACTTCTCCTTCATAGGTTTCACCCACTTCGACCTCTTTTGTAAGAAGTTCAATCATCTGCTTAGCCCTTTCGGCACTTTCGCCGTCATTACTGTAGATATTGATTTGACCTAGATTTTCTTCATCGATATCAATCTTAACTCCGGTTTCGTCGATTATCTTGTTAATCATCTTACCACCAGGTCCGATTACTATTCTTATTTTATCCGGATGAACCTTCATATTAATAGCTCTAGGTGCCCAAGGTGATAATTCTTTTCTAGGCTCTGAAATTTCTTCCAGCATGCTGGCCATTATTTCCATTCTGCCCTCTTTGGCTTGCTTTAAAGCCTTTTGTAGAATTTCCCTTGATAAACCATGTACTTTTATGTCCATTTGGATAGCGGTTACACCATCCTCAGTACCTGTTACTTTAAAGTCCATATCCCCTAGGAAGTCTTCCATTCCTTGAATATCACTTAGTACTGCGAATTTACTTGTTCCGTCTTCTTCAACTCTTTCAATTAATCCCATAGCAATACCGGATACCGGCTTTTTGATAGGTACACCTGCATCCATTAAAGATAGGCATGAACCACATGTTGATCCCATGGATGTAGAACCATTTGAAGATAATACTTCAGATACTACTCTAATGGCATATGGGAACTCCTCTTCTGACGGCAGTACAGGTATTAGTGCCCTTTCCGCAAGTGCTCCGTGGCCTATTTCTCTTCTACCGGCACCTCTACTAGTTCTGGCTTCACCCACTGAGTATGAAGGGAAATTATAGTGGTGTATATATCTTTTTTCAGTATCTTCATGAATACCATCTAATCTTTGCTTTTCGCTAAGGGGTGCTAGTGTAGTAATGGATAACACTTGAGTTTGACCTCTCTTGAATAATCCGGTACCATGGGCTCTAGGCAAGAAACCTGTTTCTGAATACAATGGCCTAATTTCATTTAATTTTCTATTATCAGGTCTTACTTCTTCATCTAGAATCATAGATCTTACTGCTTCTTTTGTGATGTTGTATAAAACTTCATCGATTTCCTTTTCCTTTTCAGGGAAAATCTCAGCGAAATGCTCTTTAGTTTCAACTTCCACAGCATCCATTTTATCAAGCCTTTCCAGCTTGTCATATGTTTTAATAGCTTCCTTCATTTTATCAACAGCATAAGCTCTTACAGCTTCATCTATCTCAGGAGAAGCCTTAAACAGACATACCTCCATTTTTTCCTTGCCGACTTCGCTCGCTATCTCTTCAATGAATTCACATAACTTTTTAATCTCTTCATGGGCAAACATAATACCATCTAGCATGGTTTCTTCGGGAACCTCATTTGCTCCGGCTTCCACCATCATGATAGCATCCTTAGTTCCTGAAACTACCAGATGCATAATTGATTGGTCACGCTGCTCTAAAGTAGGGTTTATTATGAATTCTCCGTCTACCATACCAACCAGCACTGATGCAGTCGGACCGTCCCACGGAATATCGGATACTGATAATGCTACTGATGATCCTATCATTCCTACAATCTCAGGGCTGCAATCAGGGTCTACGCACATAACTGTAGCAATTACAACTACATCATTTCTATATCCCTTTGGGAACAAAGGTCTAATTGGTCTATCAATTAGTCTAGAGTTTAAGATTGCTTTTTCCGAAGGTCTTCCTTCTCTTTTTATGTAACCACCCGGAATTTTACCAACCGAGTACATTTTTTCCTCATAGTCAACGCTAAGAGGGAAAAAGTCTATATCAGGTTTAGGTTCCTTAGAAGCTGTGGCTGTACAGTTTACCACGGTATCCCCGTATCTAACTGTAACCTGCCCGTTTGCCTGTTCACAAACCTTACCTATTTCAAATTGTAATAACCTACCTCCTACAGCAGTCTTAAAAACTCTGTAATCTTCAAATCTTGCCATTTAATTAACAACTCCTTCCTGTTAATTGATAAATTTTCATTATACAAATATAAGCGGGAAAAGTCCCGCTTAAATATCACTAAGAATTATTTTCTTAAGCCCAAACGAGCTATTAAACTTCTATATCTTTCAACATCGTTTTCCTTAAGATAATTCAGTAAGTTCTTTCTTTGACCTACCATCTTAAGCAAACCTCTTCTTGAATGATGATCCTTCTTATGGATCTTTAGATGCTCATTTAAGTCATTGATTCTGTAAGTAAGCAATGCTACCTGTACCTCAGGGGAACCGGTATCGCCTTCCTTAACCTGGTATTCCTTAATAATCTGTTCTTTTTGTTCCTTTGTAATCATTTCTTTTCTCCTTTTTTTCAATTCGCCTTATCCAAGTAAAAGTCGGAGACTCATCAACTTAGAAAAGGTACTTTAATTAACAACTTATATTAACATACTAATATGGATTTGTCCATAGTAAATTACAGTTTATATACAGTTTGACCTTCCTTTATGGTTTCCACCACTTTAATATCCTTAATACTATCTTTATTTACTTCCATGGGATTTTTATCCAACACTATCATATCCGCATATTTACCCTCAGTCAGTGTACCTTTAATTTCCTCTTCGTGGTATTGATAAGCTCCCCATACAGTTAATGACTTTAATGCTGTAAAAATATCCACCGCATATTCAGGGCCAATTTCTTTCCCTGATTGTGTCCTTCTGTTAACAGCATTATGCAATGCAAATATGGCATTAGGAGGTGTCACAGGGGTGTCATGATGAATAGTAAAAGGTATTTCTCTTTTTACTGCTGAGGTCAACGGACTTATCCTTCTTCCCCGCTCTTCTCCAAGTACAGAATACAAATGATAATCACCCCAGAAATAAACATGATCATGGAAAAACGAAGGCATCATTCCTATTTCCTTTAATCTATCCAATTGATCTTCCCTAATTGTTTGGGCATGAATCATAACCGGCCTTAAATCCATTTTATTTTCAGTTTTTTCTATAACCTTGGTATAAGCATTTATTAACTGGTCCATGGCTGCATCACCGTTGGCATGGGTCAATACCTGCCAATTCTTCTTAACACATCTTTCCAGTATATTTTCTACAGTACCATCATCATATTTAGGATAGCCGCAATAATCTTCCTTTTCCCCCTTAGGAGGCTCTTTATATGGTTTTGTAAACCACGCGGTTTTGCCTTGGGGCGAACCATCCAAGAAAAGTTTTACTCCTCCGTATCTAAAGTGCCTTTTATACTTAATATTTTCAAAGCTTACCGATTCTCCGTTTTCTGCTTCGGGATATCCTATGACATCCAGTTTCAATTTTCCTAAAATCCCCATTAATTTATATAGCTTGGCAACATCTTCTCTTAATTGTCCATCCTGTATTGTCGTATAGCCATAGGAAGCATATTCCATCATTGCTTCTTCAATGCTCTTTATAATTGAAGCAACGGGAGGTATAACTCCTTTATTCTTAATAACCTCAAAAAATGCAGTTTCTTCGAATCTACCAAGAGGCTCATTTGTGTTTTCATCTCTTTCTATCACTCCGCCCTTAGGAGTTATTGTGTCCTTATTTATACCTGCTACTTCAATCGCTTTTGAATTTAAAACCCCAATATGCCCACAAACATGTATTAATACTATAGGGATATCTTTACTAACCTTATCCAAATCATATCTGCTAGGGTGTCTATCCCCTTCAAAATATCTATTATCATAACCACTTACTAAAAGCCACTTGCCCTTTTTTATTTGTCTGTTATCCAGAATTTCTTTCATCTCAACGATTAGTTTATCTATGGAATCCACATCTCCTAAAGGTGGAGCATATATTATGGGCATCAGTCTTGCCATGGATAAATGTGAATGCCCGTCAATAAATCCGGGTAATAGGGTTTTGCCTTTTAAATCGTATTCTTCACATCCGCATTTTAAATCAGCATATTTACCAACACTTTTGATTCTCCCATTATCCACCAATAGGGCTTCGGGATTTTTTTCTCCTTCCACCATTGTAATAATATTACCGTTATGATACAGCACTTTCTTCATCAGATGCTACTTCCTTTCCTTTAAGTTCATATGTTTTACTACCCCATGTTTTAAACACCTTCAATAATATCATGATTATAGGGATGGGTAATGCCAATAAGGCCAGTGAAAGAGGCATGGAAATGCTTCCCGCCGCTATTCCGAATATGACAAGTAAAACCCCCATAAACGGCATCATAAATACTTCCATGGTTCCCAGCTCCACAGCTGTGGAAGTAGTAAATTCCGAATCCACTATTCTAATTAAAGCTAAACCACTAGGTGCTGTACCTGTAGCTTTACCAAATAAGCCTAGGGTTCTTTCAAAATCATTTTCGTCTCCGAATCTTTCTCCAAAATATATACATACTAATAATGTTACTAAACCTATGATTATGCTAAGTATAATTATCGGTATTATCCAATCCTTAATCACAGATAGCTGTACGGTCATAAATGATGCCACCACCAGAAAATCCGTTAAAAAACCGGTGATTCTCCTTTGGGTTGCCTGATCGTGTAAATAATCAAGCTTTAAAGCCTTTATTACTTTTTTCATCAAATAGCCTACAAATATGCCAAAGAAAAACATCATTCCCCAAATAAGTGTGGCCTGGGAAGGGATTAATTTAGCAGCTATATAGGTTACAACAAATGTAATTATATATCCCGCACCCAGTATTGAAAGATGAAAGCTTAGGGGATCGATATTGCCACTATGGGTAGTCTGTGTTCCCATAACCTTATTCTGCTCTTCTTTTTTAATAATTCCGGATTTAACACTTTCATTAATATCCCCTGCATGCTTAGCTAGGCCTTTTTTTATACCATATCTTGCCAAAGGAACCCCAATTACAAAGGCTTCCAAAAAACCGATGGAAGCAAATGAAACCCCCACCATTGCTGCATTTGGGAAGCCATATGCTTCTATTACAGCCCCCAAAGAAGCCGCTTGTCCCGGTCCTTGGGTAAAAGCAAAGGGTATCAATAGACCATATACCGGATCAAAATCATACCATTGACCTATTAACATTAGTACTGCATATCCTATTAAAGCAGTTAAAGCATAAAGCAATACCCATATCATGCCCATGCCAAAGGATCCCCTTAGAACGCGTTTTTTATATACGGAATCCGTCTCCCCTTCTGCTTTTTCATTACTGGTTATTAATATTGAAATGAATACTAATATGAAAACCTGGGTTACAACTGTACTAAAGGCTCCTGATTCAAGGTTAATAAGCCCAGCTGCATCATCTATGCCTCCAAAAAGTCCTGTGGTATTCATCAATATGAAACCAAATATACCACCAATTATACATGCGGGAACCAGATTTTCCCTTATGATTCCTATTTTTGCTCTTACAAAGACGCCCACCAAAAGCATAACGCCTATCCAACCCAAGGCCATCATTATATACATATTCATCCTCCAAATCATTCTAATCTAAAAATCTACATATAAATATTATGATATTTGCACTTTTTTGTCAACTTGGAATATTGCAAAACCAAGGGTCCTAAGTTATAATTATGGTATTTGAATAATAAAGGAGAACAAACAATATGTACAATCTTACCTTGACTGAAATATGTGACATCTTGGATATCAAGGTTCCCGAGGAATTAATTGAAATCAAAGACGACAACCTATCCTGTGTATCTTATTCCCTTAAACATATCCAAAAGGATTGTGCGTATTTTCTAAACACCAATGCTGTTTACGGAGATATAAATGATTCAATCAAGCAGATATTAGCTGACGGAGCAAAGGTGGTATTTCTTGAAAAATCCCAACTGGATATGATAGATATAGAAGGGCCTTTCGTTTTGGTTGAAAACCGCTTTTTGTCTGTAGTAAAAATAACTTCATATTTAAGGAATAAAACTAAAGTAAAGGTAATTAGAGTTACGGGAAGCTTAGGAAAAACCACTTCAAAGGATTTTATATTTGAGGTTCTAAATGTTGAATATAATGCTATAAAAAGTTTAGGTAATGAAAACACATTGGTTGCCCTTATAAAAAATGTGCAAAAATTAACGGATGAAACTGATTTCTTTGTACAAGAATATGGGATAGCGACTCCTGATGTAATGCCTTTAACGGCCAGCGCTTGCATACCTAATGCCAGCGTTATAACATGTATTTCTGATCCCCATGTGGATAGATTTGGTTCAAAGGAAGGAATATTAAAGGAAAAGTTAAGAATGGTGGAGCTTATGGAAGAAGGAAGTCCTGTTTTCCTTAACTATGATGATGAAATGCTTTCTAAGGTCAGTCTGCCAAACTATGATATAATATCCTTTGCGGTGGACAACAAAAATGCAGATTATCATGCCGAAAACATTAAAGAGATCGGAGATTCAATTGAATTTACTATAGTCCACAATAATAATAGATACCCCGCCATTATCCATGTCAGAGGAACCCAGAATATAGGAAATGCTTTGGTTGCATTTGCTGTGGGGGAATACTATAATATACCCGAAAAAAACATTTTGATAGGTATATCAAGTTACCGACCTAGAGGAATCAGACAGACTATGGTAAATATTGGTGGATATAATATGTATCTTGATGCCTATAATACCGCCCCTAAATCTCTTGTGGATACAATGCATACCCTGGAAAAATTACCTGTTAAAAACAACGGTCGTAGAATAGCCATTATTGCGGATATAGCAAAATTAGGAGATTTCGCAGAAGAGCTTCACAAAGAAACAGGCGCCATGTTATCAAATTGTAAGGTGGATATCATATATTGCTATGGAAATATTAATGCAAAATATATGGCAGAAAATATAAATAACGAATTTACTAAGGTGTATTATACGGATGACAGAGAAGTATTGAATGATTGGCTAAGGGAAAATGTCAATACAAACGATGTATTGATGTTTAAAGGTCCGGTCCCAAGATTACTGAGTAAAACTATAGACCAAGTTTTCGGAACATCATATCACATCTCCAGTGAACATTTTGAATACATAACCCAAGGAGATTTCAGATTCAAAGTAATATACGAAAAAGAAAATCATGATGCCAAAACCTTGGCCATAGTAAACTACTATGGCAATAAAAAGGAATTAGTTGTTCCGGCGGAACTTAACGGTATAAAGGTTTTTTCCATAGCAGATAATAGTTTTGCCAACAACGATACTATTGAAAAAGTAACATTACCCGATTCAATAAAAAACATATCGATGAATTCTTTTAGAGGTTGTATTAATTTAAATAGTATTATTTTACCAAAAGAGTTGTTGCATATAGGGAAAAATGCCTTTAGAGATTGTACCGGCTTAAACAGCATTGTCATCCCCGATAAAACTATGCATATAGATGATCGAGCATTTATGAATTGTAAATCCCTAACTAAGGCCATTATACCTGCTTCAGTAAATTATTTTGGTGATAAGGTATTCTATAGATGTCCCAATATTAGCTTTGAACATATCGGACCTAATAAAGAGCCTTATTTAATCACTGATGGTTTTAAAATAAAACTAAGAAGGAATAAAAAGACCAAGCAGCTTGAAGGCAGAATAACAGGTTATATGAAGGATTCTGCCGATATAATTATTCCTGAAATGTACAAGAACATACCGATTGTTAGAATTGCAAATGGTGCATTTAGTAATAATAAAAAACTAAAAAAACTAGTGATTCCATCAGGAGTAAAATCTATTGGCAAGAATGCTTTTAAAAACTGTCTTGATCTTGAATATGTAAAATTGCTTTCAACAACAATTAATATTGACCCATCTGCCTTTGACTCTAAAAGAATAGTTTTTTCAATTCCTAAAGATTCAAATGCAAAAGAATATTTAAAAAGCAGAAATAATTATTACCGAATGCTAAATAAACTTAAAAAAGTAATTACTAACTAATTACGGAAGGATAAACTAAATGGATGTAAATAAAGTCACCTACAGATATAAATCTGCTATGATGCGTATTAAAGGATTCTCAAGATCTAAAACAAAATGGTGGTTAAAGGCTTTAGAATATGATAAACAAAACAATACTATAAATACTCAAGATGAAAAACGCTGGGCTTATGAACATGGGTTTTTACCAAAAATTGTAACAAGATATGGTATTAATAAACATAACTATAAGGACTATATATCTTTGTACGACTATTGCGCAATTTTTCCTATTAACGATGTATTTGGTAAATGGCTCACAGATAAGGTAACTACCAGAAAAGTCTTAAAACCATACAAAGATTACTTTCCTAAACAATATTTTCATCTTTATCTTAGGGATGAATCTCCTACGGTTATTAGATTAGATGACTGTCCCTGTGAGTATTCGGACGATTTGGATGGTGTTTTGTCATTAATTAAAGATCTAGGTAAGGTTTCATTAACGATGACTTCCGGCACTTATGGTCATATTATTGAATATTCTGATGGCAACTACTATTATCAGAATAATAAGGTTGAGATTGAAGTGCTCAAAACCCTTATAATTAATCAACTGGGCATAAGAATAATTGAAGAGCCCATAGAAAATGCCGCCCTTATAAACGATATATCTCCTAGCGGAGGTATACTTAGGATTATATTCTATAATAAATATGGTAATAATCCAAAGATAGGGCAAGCTTATCTAAGGTTATCTTCCGATACAGAAGAAAATAATGAAACAGAAGATTTGCTTGATGATATTACTTTAAATGATTTCGTTAAAACCAACAGAAAGTATCTAGATGATAAAAAGCTTACAAAGCTTATTCTAACCAGTAAAACATTGGATGAAGTTATCGTCAAATTAAAGGAGCAACTGGTTAATGAAGAAAATGTCAGAGAGGCAGAAAAAATAAATCAATTATTACTTTTATTAGATAAAAGTAATTTGAGTAACATAAAAAACGAAATATATGTGGATGATTCAACATTAAAAAATAAGGTCTTGGAAGATGAATCCATACAGGAAAACCTTGATTTATCTGATTATTTCTATATTCCAATAGACACAAATAAGGGAACATTTGACGGCGGTAAAATGTTGCAAAATAATACAATTATTGATATTGATAAAAGTCCTGCAACAAAAATAGACTTAAAGGGATCTATTAAAAACTGGGATGACCTTAACCAAGCAATTGAGCAAATCGGTCTTTTTATTCCTCAAATAGAATTTATGAGTATAGATATTTCAATAACAGATAATGGTTTCAAATTCATTGATTTTAGAAGCCATCCATTTTATCCGCAAGCTGTAGGCTTTAATCAAGAAATCACAGATTATATCAAGATAAAAATAAATCACAAAAAAGACAGTACTAACCAGATAGGTTATAAAACCTTTTCTTTTTGGGAAAAGTTCAATATGTATATTTGGCGAAACATGGCACGAAAAAATTGCCCTCCTACAATGAAATCTCTTATGTACAAGGATTGGGTAGAATATAAAAAAGATGATATGAAAAACCGAAATGATGTTCCAAAGGAAACTGTAAAATGGGCACATTCACACGGATTTTTGTCATACAGATTAGCACAATATGGTATCAATAAAGATAATTACAACAACTATATATCCGATTTTGATTACCTTTGGATAAGACATATAAATAATAAATATAAAATATGGTTAGAAGATAAGATTACAATAAAATATATCTGTGATAAATATAATGAATATTTCCCAAAATATTATTATCACTATACTTACAGGAACGGACAAGGTATATTCATAAAACTAATGGATTGCCCTAGCGAATATAATTCTGATTTTGAATCAATAATCGAACTAGTGAAAAAAGTCAAAGTATTAGCTTGTAAACCTCAAAAAGGTTCTTTTGGCAGAGGCTTTTACAAGTTCGAATATATAAATAATGCTTTTTACATGAATAACATACCTATGCAGTTGGAAAAGATTAAAGAAATATTGACCGATAAAAACAGTCAGTACTTAATTACAGAATTTATAGTACAGCATGAAGATATAAATAAAATTTATCCGGGTTCTGTTAATACCATGAGAATCTTGGTGTATAAAAGAGACGGTAAAACACCAAAAATAGGGACTTCATATATAAGATTCGGTTCATCAAAAACGGGTACTGTGGACAATATAAGTGCCGGAGGCATGTGTGCTACAGTTGATATGGAAACGGGTAAGATTCATAATCCTAAAATGATTGATGGTAATAATATTATAGAAACTAAAAATCATCCGGATACAGATGTTGCGATTGAAGGCTATATACCACATTTTGATTCAATAAAAGAAAGCGTTATAGAAATAAGCAAGGAGTTGGAACAAATAGAATGGTTGGGATTTGATATAGCAATTACTGAAAACGGTATTAAGATACCGGAGATAAACAGATCTCCAGGCTTTCCTAAAATAGAAGACTATTCCAAAGATACTATTGACTATCTTGTTTATAAAAGGGAAGCTAAGAAAAAACGTTTAGGCGTAATTAAAACCATATAACCAAAATAAAAAAGCTTGAATCCAAGCTTTTTTTAATACATTATTATTTTTCCTTAAGCATGTACCATCTTTCCTTAAGGCCTCCGTTCGCCATTTGTGCCATTTTAGTACAATAATTAGAATTAGCTTCTAATATAACCGGCCCATTTTCTGTTATGGCCACATCCCATCCCACTGTAGATAGTCCATCGAACAAAGGATGAATTTTCTTTACTAAATCCAATATTTCTTCCCAAAACGGAATTTGATATCCCTCATATTTAATATCAGAAATCGGGTGTCTTTCATCTTGTATTTTTTGATAAAAATATCTACCATATTTTCTAAGTTTGCCGGTATCTTCATCAACACCTATAAATGTACCCCCCTGAGAAGCATTATCTATTAAAGCATCTTCTCTGGCAGACAACCTAACCAAGGCACAAAATATGTGAGTTTTATTATTCCACCTTGTAGTAACTATTCTTATAGTATTTACACTGCTAGGTGATAATACTTTCATATCATTATGCTGTATTATGAAATCCTGTAATAAATACCTAGTCTTTTTAGTTTCACTAAAGAACTCTTCTTTTGTTATTTTATCTCCATTTATTACAAAATCATCATTGCTTTTAGTAATTATATAAAACCCATTACCCTTTTGGCCAGAACTTGGTTTACATACATATTTGCCGTTTGGTAATGATAATATGAAATCACTCGTTGTTTTATCTCCAAAAACAGGTGCCAAAACTCTATTACCCAAGAATATTAGATGCATCTTTGGGGTTTTACCCGGTGCTATTTTTTCCATATAAGAATAAAAAAGACTTTTATTAATTGTCATCATTATATGTTGCCTTGGATTACGACCTTTTCCGTTTTTACCAACATGATGAATTTCAAACTTTTCTTTCTTAATCTTATACCTTTCCAAATAATCGTCTTGATTCCTAAAATCTTTGATATCCAATCCATATTCGTTATAGCAACTATTAACAAAGCCCCATTCTTTATACCATTTTATATTATCCGATATACGCTCTTCCCTTTCTTTTCTGTTTAGGTCAGGATAATAACTATCACTGTCTACGATACTGTTTATTTTTTCCATAGTAACCTTGGATATTTGTTCATTCTTTCTAATAATTTTTTTTAATCTATTAATCATTTTTCACCTTTTCATATAATATAATTTAGGTTCTGTGTCAATAGTTGGGGTAACCAATAAAAAAAATTGATGATTGAGCTTAAGTGCCTGGACTATGTAAAAGGGTCCAGGCACTTTTAATATATAAATAATTTGATATTATTGAATCCGTGATTTATGGCACAACAAAATAAGTGTTCTTGTTGGCTTTTTTCATGAGCTTTAAACGAGACTTAACCTTCTTATCCTAAATCTATTGAAGTTGGGACAACCATAAGATATTCTTTTCAAAACCTTGGTTTTGTTATTGCAACCTTCGGTATAACCATTACTGAAACCATATTCAAACATATTTAAGATTTCTGTTTTCCAGTTATCCATTGTATTAACGCATGCTTGAAATTCAGATATATCTGCTATTTCTGCCTTTAGCATCCAATTACTTAATTCTCTTTTTGCATCCATTCTATTGTCACATTTAAATATATCTCTAAAGCTTTGTAGTAGATAATATGCATCTCTTAATCTTTCTGATGTGTTTAGCATAATAACAACCATGTCAATTTCATGCTCTTTAAGTTTAGAAGGGTTTTTTATGAGTAATGATTTGCTTCTTTTGAAGTAACGCCTGTATTCTTTAGAAAATTTCTTTTGCTCTTCTTTTCTAACATTTTCAAAGGCCCATATTCCTTGCCTCATTACATGAAACTTGTCTGCAACAATATCTGCGTTTGGAAAGCATGTTTTAGCTACGCCTTTAAACAAGGAACTCATATCCATTACTACTACTTTTACATTATTCCTGTCTTCAAATGACATAAAGTATTCTTTAAGATTATCAGAATTTCTAACAGGCAATAAATCTAGTATTCTTTTCTTTTTAGGGTCAGTTACTATACATTGAAATTTCTCTCCACCTGCATTACCTCTATATTCATCTATAGAAATCTGAGGGGGTAAATTGGGTTTAGGAAATGATACTAAATCTATATATCTTGCAGCTGTAGTACAAGACACATTGTGTTCTTTAGCTATAGACTTAATAGTCCTTGTTTCTTTTAAACAGTAAATTATTGATTCAATTAATCTTCTGGTTACACGATAGTATTTAGGTAAAAATGGAACATTTTCAGAGAATTTTTTATCGCACAAAGGGCATTTATATCTTCTTTTACGAAGATATAAAAATGTGTTCATATGTCTTGTAGGAAGATCCTTAATCTTTTGCTTTCGATAATCATGAATTATATCTGTCTCATAACCACAATTTGGACAGATATGTATTTTTCTAGGTATTTCCATAGATATATGAATTTCTTCACCAAAATTTTCCACATTTGTTACCAATACATCTTCAAAACCGATTAATTCTTTGATATAATCAGTATTGAGCATAATACTCTCCTTTCTATATTGGTTTGTGGTGATTCAATTATATCAAGGTTGGGGCTTATGCTCATTCTTTTTTTGCAAAAAATTAAAAAATGTTGAGATAACCATTTCTAGTTACCCCAACATTTATTATAGAACCATAAT